>Ga0209204_1003343_pt1 | contig 11895 bp, 6 predicted proteins | sample AD_JPNMR2_MetaG_FD_184425 | JGI IMG/M metagenome (GOLD analysis project Ga0209204, IMG submission 184425) | Active sludge microbial communities of municipal wastewater-treating anaerobic digesters from Japan - AD_JPNMR2_MetaG (SPAdes) (version 2) | ecosystem: Engineered > Bioreactor > Anaerobic >... | reverse complement strand
TGGGTGCAAATGGATGATAGCAATCAGGATAGGATATGTCCATCGTCAATGCTGAGTAAAGTAACGCAATAGAGCAAGATAGTGTAACTTTTTGGGGTAAGCATTAGGGGCAGATCGCTCTGCCCCTAACCTTTTTATTCATCTTCTCCCGAAGGCAAGTACAAGCTCTCAGTAATCGTTTTTGCTTTCGCTGCACGCTTTCGGGATGCGGCGGTTCCTCATTATCCGATGGCCAACCTATGAGGTAGTATGTGTAGCCATCTTCGAGATTCCTTATGTTTAGCAGGATCCATCCGAGTTCCAAGTAGTCATTTAGTTCGCCGAGGTCTTCCACTTCGTTCACTCTCTTGATACGGTGCAGAACATTTCTGTCGATTGGGTCCATCCTTGATCACCTCCTTTGACAACATACTCAATAACGCATTCGTCACGCGGCAGTCTTGTTCCTTGATCGTCTGCAGTAGGAGATTCTTCAGTAATGTCGTAGACATGGAATGAGGGCTAGGGAATCGCGACCCGAAAAGCGGCAATCCCGAGCCGCCTGCCCTCCAATAGCAAAATCGGGAGCAACTACGGGAGGTTGCAGACAAATGAACAAGGCGGTTCTGTTGGCGCGCGACGTCGACTTGTTGCCGGCCGTCGAAGCACTGCTGTTCGCCGAACGTGACAAACAGGACATCGTCACGATTGCGCATCGCCTGGGAGTCACAGACAAGGATGTTCGGCGGAGCCTGTTTGAGCTGGAGACCCGGTACGATGATCCGAAGAGTGGCCTGGAGCTGAGGTGGTCCGGAAGCGCTGTCTGGATTGAGTCCAAGCACAAGTATGTGCAGATGCTCTATTCCCGCCAGCACAAGAAGGAGGAGCGTTCCAGGGAGCTCATCGAACAGTTTCTGGCATCAAAAGAGCTGAGGCCGAGGACGAAGCAGCGGTATGGCTATCTCCTTCGGAGCTTTTCAGAATTTCTTACGGTGAGCTTGGACCTGGTCACCACCGAGAACATACGGGACTTTATAGCTCATCAGCGAGAAGTAAGGGGCAATTCTGATGGTACAATCGCTAGTAAGGTTCATTCCTTGAGCTCCTTTTACGGATGGCTCGTCAAAGAGGAGATCATCCTCCGCAACCCGATGGACCGCATCGAGCGGCCAAGGGAACTCAAACGACCGCCGAAGCACCTAACCTACGAAGAGATCGAAAGGCTCCGTGAAGCAGCCACAGGGATCCGCAAGGTGTTGTTTGAGGTCCTGTACTCGTCGGGGATCAGGGTCAGTGAGGCAGTCAATCTTGACCGTTCAGACTATGACCCGGTGGCCAAGACGCTTCTTGTCCGTGAAGGAAAAGGCGGCAAACAGCGCACAGTGCCTCTGAGCACCCGAGCCAATTTGGTGCTTCAGGACTATCTCAAGAAGCGCAGTGATGACGACCCTTGGTTGTTCCGGAGCAACTATCGGAAACGCATCTCCAAGGAGAGCATCGAGTGGCACATCAAGAAGCTCGGCCATATGGCCGGGCTGGCCAGGCGAGTCACGCCTCACATGCTGAGGCACAGTTTCGCCACACACTTGCTTGACGCTGGCATGCCGATTGAGCTTGTGCAGTACCTGTTGGGGCATGAGTCCGTCAGGACAACCCAGGTCTATGCCAAGACTAACCCGGCAAACGTGGCTCACTACTACAAGCGGGTTTTCCCGTAGCATGGTTGAACCCATTGAGCTTCTAGCTTAGCTAGGGGCTCTTTTTTACATCCAAAACGAGAGGGGTACGAAAATGCTTAAGTGGCTAACAGGCAAGTTCAAAAAGAAGGAGAGCAAAGTAACATCTCTGGCCGATATGGCCGAGGCCGCAGCACCGGTGGTAGCCATCCCATCGTGGGACGGAGCATCGGACATTTACGTCAGATTGCGCCGGGTGTCGTTGATGGCGTTGGTGCAGTCGGGCAACCTTCCCAATGACCTTCTGACGTTCGCTACTGATATGGCCCTGAAGCAGCAGTCCGGGAAACCTGACTCGGTGGCGGAGATGGAAGTCAACTCGTTCGAGAAGTACACCCAGCTGCTGCACGCCATGGCCAGGGAAGCATTGGTGGAACCTACCTATGACCAGATCATGAAAGAAGTGGGCTGGCTGACGGATCAGCAGCTCATGGCGATACATTACTACTGCCTTGGGGGCGTAAGGGCCCTGCATTCCTTTCGCGAAGCAACCCGAGTTGCTATTGCGCATAGGAGTGACAGCCAAGACCTTCGGGGTAAGGCCCAGTGACTATCTTCCCGAGTTGGGGACCTGGGAACGGTACTGCTTCGATGAACTTGTAGCCATACAAATGGCCATCGAGGAGCAGAAACAGATCGAGGAGGCAAAGTCGAAAGCAGGGAGGGGCGATCCCAAGCCTCCGAGCCCGAAAAAGAAAGACGTTCCAGGCCCGCACATGAGGGGCGTGGATCTGATGAACCACGAAGCTTTTCGCAAGAAGAAGTAAACAGTAAGCATGGTTGAGCCCTGGCAACCCCATGGGGCAGTACCCTCTCGCTGCTCCGCCAGGGCTCAACCTTTCCTTTTGCAAAAAGGGGGTGGACAAGGTACATGGCAGAAGAGCTAGGTAGCATATGGGCCGAGGTGCGGCTCAACTACTCCAAGTACGATGAAGGCGTTGCCCATGTGGTAAGGCAGAACAAGTGGCTCGATGAAGAGATGCAGCGAACGGTGCAGAGGTTGGCGAGTCGTTGGGAGGGCCTTGGCGGGCGTATGTCTGTCGCAGCAACCGCGCCACTCACGATGTTAGGGCGACAGTGGCTCAACACGTTTGCCGACTTCCAGCAGGCCATGGCGAACACTCAGTCGGTCATGGGAGCCACCGTGGAAGAGTTGGAGGCTTTGACGGCAGCTGCTCGCAAAGCGGGCGAGGAAACCGTGTTCAAAGCCAGCCAGGCTGCCGATGCGCTGTACAACCTCGGGCAAGCTGGTATGGATGCGTCGCAGGCTATCGACGCTTTGGACGGTGTTCTGACATTGGCCGTGGCATCGCAGTCGGAACTCGCCTTCACAGCGGAAGTCGTGGTGTCCACCCTGAACCAGTTTGGCCTGGCCGCCAACGAAGCGTCAAGAGTGGCTAACGTGTTCGCAGCTGCCAACGCTGAGTCGCTCGCAGAGCTGGATATGCTCGCCGCATCGCTGAAAAACGCCGGGCCTGTGGCCGCCACGTTTGGCTACTCGCTTGAGGAGACCGTTGCTGCTCTAATGGCTCTCTACAATGCGGGTTTCCAAGGCGAGCAAGCCGGAAACATGCTCAAGCGGGCCATCTCGGATCTAGCGAACCCAGTGGGAGACGCAGTGAACGTCTTGAGCGAATTGGGTTTGACCGTCCGGGATGTTCATCCCGAGTTGAACTCTTTGGCCGACATCATCGATACCCTGAATGCCGCCGGGATCGACTCCACGCAGTCCTTACGTCTATTTGGCCAAGTGGCCGGCCCTGGAATGATAACCCTTCTCAACCAAGGTGGAGAAGCCCTTCGACAATACACGGAGAGCATCACCGGCACTAATAAAGCGGCTGAACAAGCATCCATCCAACTGGACACTCTCCAGGGAGACATCAAGATCATGCAGTCGGTATACGAGAGCATGGTCCTGGAGATGACAGGAAATTTCGAACCCGCACTACGCCAGATCACTCAGCGCATCACGGAGCTGTTTGGCTGGATCAGAGACCTAAACCCTGAAACTCAGAAGTTGATCGTGACCATAGCGGGGTTTGCTGCTGCGGCGGGCCCCACCATGCTGATCATAAGCCAGCTCCTCAAGGCCTTACCCTTGCTGTTCGGACCCGCAGGATGGATCTATGGCGGCATAGCAGCTGTTACGGCACTAGCATTTGCAATGACGGGTAGTTCCAGGGACATGCGGGAGTTCTACCAGGAGTCCATAGAGGCATCGAGAGCTGCCGAGCAGCAGGCCATGGAGCTACGTGCACTAGCAAACGAGTACAGAGAACTGGAAGGCAAGCCGAGCAAGTCCGAGGAAGAGCACCGCCGGCTCAAAGAAGTCATGGAGCGCATCGTAGAGCTGCAACCGGAGCTTGCTGTTGGCTACGAAACCATCGATGAGGCTATCAGGGCCAACATCGGTACGCTTGAAACCTACATCGAAAAGCTGGAGACGCAAAGCGAACTCCACCTGCGTCTTGCCAGCCTGGAGTACCTTCGCACAAGGAACCAACTTGAGCAAGAGCTGAACCAACTGCTGGGCGAGCGCTCTCAGAAGGAGTCCCAAGTCCAAAAGAACGTCAGCGAGGCAGAGAGACTTGTCAGACTGGCGAACGAAGCCCAAATGGCTTTCATGGACTGGTTGGAAGCCCAAGAGCTTGGCCTCGAAGATGCTGCCAAGAGAGCCGAAGAGACCATGCGGCGAGTCTTGGTCGAGTGGAAACCCGATCATGTCGCCCAGGACAGCCCCTTTGGTCTTTGGGGTAAGTGGGTATCTGAGCTTACTGCTGAAGCTGAGCGCGTCAGCAAGCAGAGCGGAGCACTGCTTCAGGATCTTGACAAGATCAACGCCAGAATCGCTGAGATCCAAGATACTCAGGCCCACGCGGCCGCTGTGATGGCTGAGCTTGAGCGGAGACAAGCAGGCATTCCACTCACCGGGGCAGCACCAACCACGGCCCCGCCTGCCGGAACCGGCGGGGGAGGCCCGGGTACTGGGTCGGAAAAGACCATCGAAGAGCTCGAGGCAGAAGTTAGGGCTGAGATGGATCTGTATCGGGCCCGGATCGAACTGGTGCGGAGTCTCCCTGAAGAGTATGAGGCAACATATGGAACTCTGGAGTCTCTGCATGAGAGGTATATCGACTTCCTGAAGCAGCGAGCGGTTGACACGGCCTTGTCTGAAGTGTTCCGTGGGAATGTAATAGCCACCGAACTCCAGAGCGTGCGGGATGAGCTGGACAAGATGCTTAGGCCGGAGAAGGGCGAAGATCCAGACACCCTGGTTGCCAAGCGCATGCAGGTATACGAAGCTGAGCTTGAACTGCTGAGGCTGGGAGTTCAGAGGTACAAGGATGAACTCGGCGGCCTGGAAGGCCATCTCCAGAAATACCGCGGCTGGTTGCAAGAACAGACCGTCGACACGGCGCTGTCAGCAGCGACTCAAGTCCGGATACAGGAGGCCATTTCCGCCGTCGAGGACGAACTCGATCGGCTTGCCCTGACCACGGAAGAGCGCTGGGCGCGGGTGTTTGACATAGTGGCACGTTACGGCCCGCAGGCCGATGCTATCCGCAAAGCCCTGGACCTCGGCGAGGTCCAAGTTGACCTTGATGATCTCGAGAAGGCAGAAAAGCACATCGAGAACTACTACCGCCACTTAGTGGAAGCCGGGCAAGTTACTCTGCATCAGCATCTGGAGGTCCTGAATTATCAGCTTGACAAGGCAGCTGTCGGGACCGACGAGTGGCTCCAGATCTGGCGTGAGATCGCCTCTGTCCAGGAGAAGATCAAGAGAGAAGAGGAACGTACTGAAGACAATGAAGCTCTTCGTGAACGGCTCCAGCTCTTCGAGCAGCTGAAGCATCTCAACGATGCGACCGTCGATAGCTACGAGAAGCAGATCGAATGGCTGCAGACCGAAGTGCTGGCCGCAGAAGGCGTTATCCGGACCACTGAAGAGCGCATGGCCATCGAGAACGAGATCTTTGCTCTGCGCATGGCCAACTACAGGCTGGCGGTCGAACGCGAAGGGTGGTCGCTTCAGCAGCAGCTGGAGAACCTCGAGCGCTATGTGGGCGCATACGCCAAGTCTTTTGACCAGATCCAAGAAGTCGAACGCATGCGCCGACAGCTATTGGATCAGCGCGATGAGAGCGAGCTGAGGCGTGTCCAGGAACTGAACTACAAGAAGCAAGAGGTCGAGATCCAGCGCCTGCGGAATGAAGGCCGGTTAGAAGAGGCTGACATAGCCGAATCCCTGTTGCGCTTGAACCGTGAGCTTGACCAGTATAAAGACAACCTGGCGATGCAGGAGTTGGCCTATCAAGCCCATCAGCAAAGGCTGACCGAGATCAGCGCAAGGTATGCCAAACAGAGGGCCCGGGAGTTGGGCCAGGAGATAGCTGACCAAATACGGGCTATGGGCGACTTGCGAGAGGCTGATCTGAGCTCTCTCAAAGCTTGGATAGACGAGCGCAAAGCTCTCTATGCTGGGATGGAGGGCGGCGGTGGCCGGTATGCTCTAGCCGAGCTCGAAGCGCTGGAGCTTCGGATACAGTCCGAGGAAGAACGACGCTTTGAAGAGTGGCAGCGGCGAGAGCAGCAGTGGCAGAGCTTCCTGATCCAGTCTCGGCAGATCGGTGCTGCGGCGGTGCTTGAGGAACAGGTCCGAACTCTTGAGGCAGAGTTGGCCGTGGTTGACGCTGGTAACGAGCGCAGACTGGAGCTGGAAAGGGAGCTGCAGCAGGCCAAGTACAACCTCGCCAAGCAGAACCTTGAGGACCAGCGAGCTCTTTTGAATGCGATGGTTATCGAAGAAGAACTCAGCGCCGAGGACAGACTCGATATCGTCCGGCGGATGCGCGAGGAGTATGAACTGCTCTACGGAGACCTGTACCGGTTCTCTCAGGAATGGCAGGAACTTCGCCGGCAGGAGAAAGAACTCGAAGGACAGATAGCACAAGAGACTGCAAAGAACCGGATCGAGTCGATCCAGTACAACAAGAGCGACCTTGCCAGCCTGCAAGCCAAATACAACCAACTGGTCAAACTCATCCAGCAGACTGACAACTACATCGAGCAGCAGGAATACCTGAACGAGCTTCTGAAGACTCGTCAAGAGATCGAGGACGTGGAAGATGCGACTGCCACGTTCTTCGCGGAAATGTCGCCCGAGTGGAGCGAGAGAACCCAGCAGATCGAGGACTTCCTGCGGTTGATCCAAGAGGCGCCGCAGGCCTTTGAGAACATGCGGTTCTCAATGCGCCAGGCGTTCGGGGAGTTCGGCGATGCCGTTGCCGGCATCTATGGAACCTTGGCTGGATACCTGGGCGCTGGGGGGACCTTCGAGAAGGGAGGCTCCAGCCTAGCTGCGATTATTGCCGGCATTACCGGAGGATTTGCGGGTCTCACAGGGGACCCTGTGCTGGCCGCAATATCAACGGGGGTCTCTTTCATCGCCAGGATCTTCGACCCCGGACCCATCCCTCAAGAAATGCAGTCCTTGAAAAAGGGCATCGAGGACCTGAACCGGGCGCTGGAGGAATATGGTGTAACCTACCGATCGGTCGAAGCTGATATCCGGAAGACCTACTTCCTCATCTGGCATACCGGATGGGAGTTCGTGAATGAGGAAGAAGCAAAAGCCGGCTATGAGATCGGCAAAGTGATGATCGAGTCCATGAACGAGACTCTGAGGACTTTGGGCTCGGCCATGGCTGCTGCTGTAGCTGGCAAGTCTACGTGGGATGAGTTCGAACAGACTCTGGGTCAGCAGCTCAGACGCATCTTGATGGAGCAGATCATGCAGGCCGCGGAGTTCGAGAAAAACGCCAAGCTGGTCGTTGGCCTGATGCAGGAGTCTGTGGCTGATGGGTTCACCGATGAAGAGATCGAGCGCATCAGGAAGGCTTGGCGCGATGCATTCGATGAGCTTCAGCGGCAGTGGGATGAATACTCAGACATCTTGGATCAGCTCCTGCCGGAAGAAGACAGGACAGTTCAGCACGAGGTCAGGGGTGTTCAGATCACAAGGCTTTCCGGTCAAGATAGAGACCTCTTCGTTGAACTGCTGCGGCCATTGGCAAATTTGGACCGCTTGCCTGGTCTGCTGGACAGCCAAGCCATGGATGTGTACCAGACCTTCCAGATGGCCGAAATAACCGCCCTCCATGCGCAGGAAGTCCTGATCCAGCAAGTGTTGATCAACCAAGTGAACGTCAACCTCAGCGGCGTAACGGATGTGCGCAGCTTCTTGGAGGAGCTGGTGAGAGAAGCATTGTCAACCGCTGATGGAGGCGGGTTGACGTATTGACGCAAAGCAAAACATCGGGGGAGGCCAATGCCTCCCCTCTTCGGTCTGTGGGAGGTGAGCTGATGGCATATGGCATACGTTAAATGCTTCGATCAAGATCTCAACCCAATTGGTGAGCCCATTCAGGATGTCACCATACGACAGGCCAGAAAGAGGATAAACACAGCCGATCAAGCGTCTTTTACCGTACCCCATGATGCCGAAGGAGTCGAACAGCTTGGTTTGGCGGCGTTCGTTGCACTGTATGACGGAACTGAGCAGTGCGCTTCGGGTCTCATACATGCCAGGGACCTGTCTGGTAACGAGTATTCTTTCACGGTTCAGGGCCACGCCCACCGACTCAAGAACTACAAGACACCTCACCGCTGGCAGGGGTGGAATGGGCGGGATCTGGCAGATGTCGTGCGGGACCATCTCAGGAAGTTCTGCATCAAGAGATGGAATACCCAAGCAGACTGGGAGACAGCCATCAAATACCAGGTGGATATTCAGACTGAACCCGGGTCTGTCATCCTGCAGTATGAACCCCATCCCGACGACCCGGACAATGAACGCCCAAAGGCCTACGGATACATCCAGTTCCGTGTGGACCTCGGCGAGAATGCCTTGAGTTCAGGGAGGATCCTGCGCTGGACGGAGATCGTGGATCCCTATGTCCGCATCACTGTTCAGAGCCGAAGCGCAGCAGAAACACCGGAACTTGACAACGCGGAATGGGGCCCCGAGATGACGGCCATCAATGTAGGGGATATCCGGGAAAACGAAGTGAATGGCGTCCCGATTGCTGGCGAAGGCCGCTGGGTAGATATTCGCATCAACCTTTACACCGAAGACCAAAACAGTCCTCGGAAGGACTCTAGCGGCAGTATTGTGGGATATGGCTTCACACCCTACCTGGCAGGCGCAGAACTCATCTGGCGCGAGCCAACATTCCTGCAGGGGGGAGACATACCGCTATCCACGGGGGTCATCGTCCAGGGTTTCGAGTTTGAACGCCTGGACTTTCTTCAGACCCTCGCCGAGCTCTGCGACCAATATGGCTGGGAATTCAGAGTTCGACATGATGAGGCACAGAGACGGCTTCTTCTCGATCTAGGCGCCAATGGTGAGCCCAAGTTCGGCACGGACCGAACGATCAGTAGCCAGGAACCTTTTGTCATCGAGCACGGTCGCAACGCGACTATCGGTGTGCTGCGTGACGACAGGAGCAAAATGGCAAACATACTGGACTGCTTTGGGGCTGGCGAGGGAACCAGTCAGCTTTACGTCCAGCTCAAGAACGACCAGTCGATCGCCGACTACGGTGAGGCTCCCGGAGACTTCTATGCACCAGAAGCCGACACCATGGCCGAACTCATCGAAGCCGGACAGCATGAACTGGAGAAGCGCAGCCAACCCGACATCGCCTTTGAGGCATCCATACCGATTGACCGATGGGAGGAGCTGGCGGGCGTAGGCCTTGGCGACACCATCACAGTTGTGCATCCGAGGAACAAGGTGCTGGTGAGTGGCCGGATCATGGACTCATCATTCCAAATGAGCCGCTCTTCACGAGCAGTTCGGTGGGGGCTGAACGACTTCTTGAGAAACCCTTTGGATGAACTGATTGGACGTCGCCCCTCGAGCAGAACCTTGGGTGACATCCCCGATCCGCCGAAAGAGGTGATCGCTCACCCTAACATTGGTTACATCGTAGTCAGATGGGTCAGCGATGCCGATTCGTGGGCTGTTCGAGCGCGGGAAGTGTCAATAACCTACGTTGAGGAAGACCCCGAAGCGCCGCCGACTGTGACATACGGGCCTTGGCTGGTATTTGACTCGCTGACCACCATCTTTACACACAACCAGCTGGCAGTTGGCAGCACATGGGAGTACCAAGTGGCCGCCATAAAGAACAACAGGATCAGCGGATGGTCCGAGGCCGTATCGGCGACCGTCGAGGACATACCGCGCGATGATCCGACGCCCCCGGAGCCGGCTACGAACTTGGATGTGACTGAGAAGTCTTTTGTGTCGGAAGACGGTTTCATGGTTTTGGTCGCTGAACTCACTTGGACCAGGAGCGTAAGCGAACATGCGCACCAGCAGTTCATCGACCGCTCCATCGGCGATGGCTTTCAGACCATAGCCACTCTGGGCAAAGACGCGGAGGTCTACCGGGACACCCAAGGCTTGGCTGCCGGTGCAACATACACCTGGCGTGTGCGCACAATCAGCAAGGCTGGCGTTTACTCTGAGAACGATCCAACAGTGACACTCACGATGGGTGGGAAACCAGGCGTCCCCGCAGCGCCGACAAACCTGATCGCAAGTGTGAATGATGATGGCGATGTGGTCCTGACATGGCGGATGGTCGACTATCCGAACCTCAAGGACTATGTGGTCCAAGTGGCTGAGAACGCCACCTTCACCCAAGGGGTGACCGAATACTTCACGCCCTCAAACGTCTTTCACCTGACGGGACTGGCAGCCGATAAGGTTCTCTATGTTAGGGTCTTCGCCAGGGATAGATCTGGACAAAGAAGCGCCCCTTCAAATACTGTGGTCATAAACATCCCGAAGCTGCTATCCGACCGTGTCTATGCCATGTACGTCGCCAAACAGACCTACGAGAAGCTGCTGAACCACCACTTCTTCGGAGATGAAGAAGGGTATTTTGACGGCTCCAACATCAAACCGAACACGGTTGAGACTCAACATCTGGCCGTGGGCGCTGGGAGTCGGAATTTCCAGCTGGTTGGCGTCAAGATGAACGCTAACACGGACAATGTGAGAGGCAAGTTTTCGAACACAAGCGGATACTTGATCCTCGCCACGGACCCGGGGGAATCAACTGGTACCTGGAGCATATCCGCAAAAACACAACAGCTGTCATTGAACAAGGAATATTTCGTTTACGTTCGTTGCCTAAAAGAGGGCTCCACCGGCGAGATAATGTTCAGCGAAACGAGGCCGACTCTTCAGGATAGCAACTACCATAATTTTCTGGTGGGAATGTACTTCACGACAGACGATCCAGCGGTTTTGGCAATGAGTTATGGGTTTACGTACATCAACGGTTCGCACATCACCACAGGCGAGATTGACTGCAACAAAGTGAGGCTCCAGGCTCGAGGGACAGGAGACAGTGCCATCGAGATCTCAGGCGACGGAATTGTCTTCAGGGACACTGCAGGGTTGATCTCCATCCAGATGAGCACGCAGACGGGAGACGCGTACTTCAGAGGGGTTGTGGAGGCTGAGGCCATAGTCTTGCCGGTGAAGCCAAACTAGGCAGAGGGGGAGGAGGTATGCCTTATAACAACAGCAACATCTGGGTCCATGGCCAGAGGCTATTTATCCTTCGTAATGGGGAAGAATGGAGCTTTTTAGGAACCGATGCAGGGGCAACTTCCTATTCCCCGGGCAGGTTTTGGATCGAGGGAAATCTGTTTTGCTATGTGGACGCCGACCAGCACAAACGGGTCATAGACACCGAGGAATACAGAGCTTCTGGGAGGCCTCCTTACTACATCGCCATTGACCCCGAACGGTGGCTGTGGTTTGCCAAACCACAAGGCGATTCGGTGGTCCAGAGACGCACGTTTCATTTGGATGCGGCAGAAGGATACTCGGACCACATAGACCAACCAGCCCATGCCGACAGTGTTCATGTCGATAAGTTGATTCGTGACGGTTGGCATGCGGACATGGAGTTCGATCATGAGAACACCATCCATGACGACACGCCGCATCAAGACTCACCTCACTCAGATCGCGCTCATGATGATCGAGCCCATTCGGACGAATCGCATACGGACGAATCCCACCTGAACACCGTGCACGAGGACATCGAACACCTGAACGCTGAACATTCGAATGTTCCCCATCAAG
>Ga0209204_1003339_pt1 | contig 11902 bp, 8 predicted proteins | sample AD_JPNMR2_MetaG_FD_184425 | JGI IMG/M metagenome (GOLD analysis project Ga0209204, IMG submission 184425) | Active sludge microbial communities of municipal wastewater-treating anaerobic digesters from Japan - AD_JPNMR2_MetaG (SPAdes) (version 2) | ecosystem: Engineered > Bioreactor > Anaerobic >... | reverse complement strand
CCAAACCAGGCATACTATATACCGAAACCGAAATTCCCGCTTCTTTGGTCTTTAAGCAACCCTCAATATGGTCACGGGAATCTTCACCCTTATTCATAAGCTTCAAAACCTCATCGCTACCACTTTCAAGACCAAAGTGCACACGGTGTAGCCCTGCTTTGTGTAACTTCACAAGATCTTTAAAATCTTTTTTGCGCGCAGTCTTGGTACGGCCATAAATAGTGAAGCGTTGCAATGTAGGGAAATTTTGTTTTATGTGCGATAGTATCTTTTCATAGTCTTTTGCTGCTACTATCAGTCCATCGGCATCACCTAAAAAGCATGTTTTACCACCACCAATGCGCCATTGCACAACATGCTCAAAGCACTGAGCTAACGTTGGCTTTTCAACAAACCACTGCATAAACCACTGCATGCGTTCATCATCAATTCTTTTTACATCAGCATCAGCACTAACATTTTCATTAACATCAACAATTCCTGCTTCCCAGCGTTGTTGCTGTACTTTTTGAAGTATATTCTGCAACTTATAGAAGTCAGCATCAGAATATAATGGATAACCAATTCCCTGCTCAAACAGGAAATCATCAATTTGCTTTGCTTGCTTTATGTCTTCCAGTACTTCGTCAATATTCCTGCGCGAAAATTTAGCGCCACATTTATACACAGGACAAAACGCACACTTATTCCAGTAGCAGTTACGGGTAATCCTGAACGTAAGGCTGTAATTTTCCGTTGGTGGTCGTATTGAACATATTTCAAAAGGTTGTAAGTCCAATGCATCTATTTTTGAAAAGGAAAACATATCGTTATCCCCAACCTGCTGACTATCGTTTGTTATTCCTCATTCTTTTTTTCATGCACTTTTTTTTGTCCAGACGGCAACAACTCCATAGTATTCTTTTCACAAGGGGAAAAGGGACTTCATCTCGACAGGCTCGATGACCAGCCAGCCCCTTTTCCCCTTGCCATCCCCTTTACCCCGGCTTGGCGCCTATCATTTTTTGTCCCTCATTTCATGAGGGATTCCCTGCGCTCCTCGTCCACAGCGGGGGCTGCGGAACTTGCACCGATTGTATCGGTGCTTCGAACAGTCCTCGCCCTTTTCCCGCCGTGTCCTGCGGTGCTCGGCAAAAATACGGCGCCTGTACTGTTCCTATCTAATGAAGGATGGTGATCACTTCGACAAGCTCAGTGACCGCCTGTCGAACCACGCACGCAACCCTATGACGCCGTACCTCCTGTACGGCTGTCGTTGGCGTACCTTTAGCTGAAAATAAACTTTTTTTGTAAAACATGTTGTTATTAGATGTTCTTTTTAGAACAATGTCAGCTACTTCTCCCCACTTTAAACAAATAGCTTTCAGTAACATACATTCCTGTAGTTTTCGTTAGATAATTCATTATCTTTTATTTAATACTAACTGAATACTGTGCTGTATTTGTCTTTTTATCATTAACCATTATTACTTCAGTTACCGCATTTGACTTAGTTTCAAAGTAATAGTAGTTTGGTTTTGGTTGCAATATGTTGTTTACTTTTTTATATTCACCTTCTCGTTCATCAAGCACCCACTTTTCTATAACCACAAGGTGTGTGTTTGGTGATAGCTTTGCCTCAAAATATTTTTTTTGTGATTCCAGTCCTATAGTTGTTCTTCCTGCATCTATTTTATCAATAAATACTTTGTAATAGCACCGTTTATCATCGTCAGGGTTGGCAATACTAATATCATGTGCAATAAAACGGAAATTTACATTGACTTCAACCGGAGCAATAATCGGTTCAACGGGTGATTCATATTTAGGAACTGATGTGCAGGATAGTAAACAACTTACTGCTGCCGCCAATACTACAATTACATACTGTTTAACTGTTTTCATGGTTTATCCCTGATTTCAATATGATATATACCATCATAGGTATCATTTAATGGCTTCACTATACAATATCCTTTACCATCGATTATTTCATGGAAGGTTGCTGACTTCCCTGCTTTAACTTTAACTGTCTGTAAAATGTATCCCAGTGAATCGGTAACCGAAAATGAAACAGGTATTTTTTCAGGTGCAGTAACAACAAAATACTTTTTTTGTCTTCCTTTATACTGCAATATAAAATAATCGGCATCTGCCTTCTTTGATACATACCCGGTTATTGAATTACCCTGTACTGTATTAGCCTGTTCTTTTGTATCATTGGGTTCAATATCAATCATATCAGATATATTAACAGGAACTATCGCCACTGAATAATAATTATCAAGATCAAGCTGGCCACGTTTTGCCCAAACCTTTACATAAAATGGTGTACCAATAAAAAGATTGGGGTGCAATTCTTTCTGTCCAGTGCTTTCATTATTCACTGAGTACAGTTCTTCACCTTTTGTGTTGTAAATTGCAAACAGTATATCCAGAGTCATAGGTGGTGTTACTTCAACACGATACCATTTATTTTCGGAACTATCGCCACTATAGCTATAGAAATCCACATCACTATCTGGATATATTCTACCCATTATGGTATCAGTCACAATTGGTGTTGCTGACTGCAGTATATTATTTGGTTCAATCTCGGTTGTATTATCGTAGCCACGTATGGTTACCGTAACGCTATAGGGTGTTTCATTGTTTGCTGAATAATTTCTTGCAGCAACCATAATATAATAGTTTCCCGCAACTGATAAGCCAATTCCTTTTGCTATCTGACTTACTCCCTGCCCCTGTGGATTTGAAGAAAACAACACTGTACCCTGTGCATCAACAATATCAAGCTGTGATTCAATGCCAGGAACACCAGTTACCTCAACATCGCATACTACCGGAACCTCTTCCACATAAAACATAAACCAATCCTCTTCACGATTGGGATTTACCGCATTGGTATTTGCTTTGTTAAATGCAGGCGAGTAGTATCCGCGCACTGGAACACCTACTGGTATTGGGTTTGCTGATAATATAGTATCATTGGGCTCAGACTCAAAGCCCTCTGCATCTTCCTGATTGATTAACAGTGTATATGCATTTTCAGTATTTTTAATTCGCTGATCTTTATCACCATGTGAAACGGAAACATAGTATCTCCCCGGCTCAACCTTAAATCCCCGTAATCGTTCGGGTGCTGATTTACGCATATCATCAACATACTTCAATGGCACAATACCATCATCACCAGCTTTCCACACAGTAAATGAAATATTCACACCCTTGATGGCAGAAACGCTTATGTCAAAAAGTACCGGCTCATTAACATCTACCATATAAAAATCAAAATCACTTTCAGTATTAATAAAACCATTAACCGGCTTGCCAACACTTATAAGGTTTGCTTGCGTATAAGTATCATTGGGTTCAATTTCAAGGAGTGTTTCTTTTTTGCACGAACTTAACAGCATAATGCAACAAAGCACCATGCTTAACGATAATTGTATTTTTGCCATACACATTCCAATCCAATCCATGATTTTTATATATAATATAGTAAACAGTCCAGCTGAATTGTTACTATCTGTGCAATTAAAGTCAAGTATCATTTTTGGTTGACAGTAAATTTGTCTTGAGATTTGATTTTTGAAAATTAGCACGTTACTTACATCACTTCAGCGATTCTATACATTCATAGGAGATATGTCATGACCACCAAATCAAAACTGTATGTTGCAGGGATTGTATTAGCAATTCTTTTGCTTTCTGGTGTATATCTGTACTTTAAGTACTTTTTCACGTATGAACAGAAGAATATTGTGCAGCGGAAAATTGAAACAATAACCGGACAAAATCTTACCATTACCGTATTTGGGTATGATGGCAGGATAATTAAGCGCTGGTACGGCGTTCAAAAGATCACCACACCTAAAGATGGCCGTAACTATTCTTATTTCTATACCCGTGAAGGGGAATATGTACAGATACCTGCCAGTGTGTGGTACATTGCCGAAGAGGAGTAATTGTGCTTGACCAGAGCATTCAATACATTAAAGGGATTGGCCCCAAACGTGCAGAGCTTTTAAAACAGGAACTGGGCATTGAGACCGTTGAGGACCTGCTTTACTTTTTACCAAGGAAATATATTGACCGTTCCAACACTAAATTAATCAAAGACTGTTTTGTTAATGACATTGTGACAGTTACCGGAATTGTTAAGCAGGTAAAAATTTCAGGCCACAGGCGTAAATTTCTTGAAGTTGTTATAGACGATGGCAGTGATACGTTATCAGGTGTTTTTTTTGGCGGTATTCAGTATTTTCTTAAACTTTTTGAAGTGGGCGACACGGTACTCTTTTCAGGCAAAGTGGATTATTACACTACTAAGCAGATAGTTCATCCGGAGTATGATTTTATAGGCGATAGTTCCGATGTATTACACACAGGCAGGATAGTACCAATATACCCCTCAACAGAAACACTCAAATCGCATGGATTTAATTCACGGGTTTTTAGAAAGATTATTTACAACGCACTTGAATTAGCAAAGCAGCATATCCAGGAACCTTTTGACAGTGAGATGGTTGAAAGGCTTAACCTTATGCCACTGTCACAGGCTATTCAGCACATTCACTTCCCTGCCACAATGGATGAAGCACATCATGCACGTGTGCGATTGGCCTTCAATGAACTTTTTTTCCTACAATATTATTTACATCTTTCACGGCACTATATCAGAGAAACACATAAACATGCAAAACCTCCTATAAACGATTCTCTGTATAGCGATTTTATCCAAACCCTGCCATTCAAACTTACTGATGACCAGATAAAGGCTGTGCAGGAAATTATTAATGATTTACAAGCAGATTTTCCCATGAACCGTTTGTTGCAGGGCGATGTTGGTTCTGGCAAAACGATAGTGTCTATGATTGCAAGCCTTGCTGTTATAAGCCGTGGACAGCAGGTTGCCTTCATGGCACCAACGGAAATACTGGCACAACAGCATTATGCTACATTCAAAAAGTTTTTACCAGATTCTGTAACTGTACAGCTTCTTACTGGTTCAACACCTGCTGCCGTACGCAAAGAAATTCTTGCAGGCTTAAACAATGGATCTATCAATATCATCATTGGCACCCATGCCCTGATTCAGGAACACGTGCAATTTGCAAACCTGGGATTTATTATTATTGATGAACAACATCGCTTTGGTGTTAATCAGCGCGCAAGTCTCAGAACCAAAGGCTATATGCCAGATCTGTTAGTCATGACTGCAACGCCCATTCCACGGTCACTATCGCTAACATTGTATGGTGATCTAGACATTTCAATAATAAAACAAAAGCCTGCAAACAGAATTCCTGTTACAACACTTGCCTTTCCATCATCAAAACTTGAAGCTGTGTATCGCTCACTGGAAAAATATATGAATGAAGGCAGACAGATATATTACGTACTGCCACTAATTGAAGATTCAGAAAAACTGGATTTAAAATCCGCAACAGCAACCTATACACAGCTTGTGAAGCGATTCCCAACAAAAACGATTGCCCTGTTACATGGGAAGCTTCCCAATGAAGAAAAAGAAAAAATTATGCAGCAATTTAATAATCACACCATTGACCTTCTGGTCAGCACAACTGTTATTGAGGTTGGAATTGATGTTGCCAATGCATCAATTATTGTTATAGAACATGCTGAACGGTTTGGGCTTTCACAGCTTCATCAGTTACGTGGTCGTGTTGGGCGTGGTGAATACAAATCGTTTTGCGTTTTAATTTATCCTGATGATATACCTCAGGAAAGTATGCAACGCATACATATTTTAACAACAACCGATGATGGCTTTGTTATAGCAGAAGAAGATTTGAAAATGCGTGGAGCAGGTGAATTCATTGGCACCCGTCAGCACGGACAGGGTATAGCGTTTGAATTTGCAGATCCCGTTAACGATTTTGAACTTATCAGTATAGCCCGGGAAGAAGCACAAAAGCAGGTAGAAAGATTAAAAGATATTCCTGCGCTTTTTGAAAATATTAAACGAACACAGGCAATGAATATACTGGAAGGATTAAGAAAAAAACATATACTGGCACTGCTATCGTAATCAGCTTATCTACCGCAACAGTTTTTATATTTCTTGCCACTGCCACATGGGCAAGGATCATTACGACCAATTTCAGTTCCGGTTTGTTGCTGAATTGCTTCAATGATATTCTTATTATTCATTTTCTGTAAATTAAAGATTTTAGCGTGTTCCTTTAATGCAATTTGAGTATCCCACATTACCCGTACAAAGCCTGTTAATTTTTTCAGGAAAGTAGTATCACTGGCAAAATCCTCCTGTGACCACTTTTCTTCCATGCTAATAATTAAAGCTTTCAGGAGATTAACATTGCCAATAAATATTGAATATATTTTATTCACTTTTTCGTTTTTCAGCATTTCATCTAATTGGCCTGTGGATAAATATTTTAAAAACGTTTCAGCACGCATGATGGAAGCATTCACATACGCTGTATATGCTTCGCGGGTTTTCATGTCAAAATCCGGCTGCTCAAGTTCACTGTCATCAAATCGTTGCAATCGTAACAGGTAAAACCACAATGACTCAATCTGATCTGCCACATCTTTATTTTCCAGCACTTCTTCACTAAAAAAATCTTTTATAAGTGACCGCAACGTAAAACTGCCTGCTGAAGCCTGTACTCCTAAAATAGCAGCTTTAAGATTATATATGTCTAGAGGTATATTATTCTTATCCAGAATCTTTTTAAGATTTTCATCACCTTTATATTGTTTAACTGTGAACATAGTAATCCTTCACCCTACTTGAATATTGTTCTATCAACAAAGCGGTTAAAAATTAATATTTGTTTCTGATTATAAACCTGTAAGGCCTTTTGTTTTATAAACGATTTGCGGTCCAGCTTTTTTAATGTTTCGGGGTTCAATGTTCCAAGATATGCATCAATTTTTGCAACAAACTCGTCTATCTCAGAAAAATATTTTTTTGAAACCTGCCTGCGAATAAGATCAAGAGCATTAACACTGTCAAATGGCAAATCTCTGTTATTGACGTTATTATCACACCATTCTAAAACAATTGTCTTTAAAAATTCATATGGAATCAACTTCTTGATTTTCTTGCCATCCCTTGAACTGAAACAGTACCCTTCACCTGATATCTGGATATCAGCTAAAAGCAAACGAAATATGGTATGTGGCCCTAAATGATAATAAAACAACCATTGATCATTTTCAGGAATATCAAAATATTCAACACTTTCATGCAAGATAGATAAATTTTTTTTACTGATAAACTCAATAAAATCTTCAACAATATCATACTTTTCTTTATCGATAGATAGTTTTAATAAAGCCCTCCGTAATTCTGATTTCATCTGGTCATCAGTCAATTGTGTTTTGGTATAATAGACCATATACTCAAGATCTTCCTGTTCTATCTTCAATACGTTTTCATCAACCGATAGAATATATGGTTCACGAGTATTCCATGGCTTTGTGCCTTTAACTGTAAATGGAACTGTACTTTGCTGGGTACTGTATTCAGATTGAGTTTTACTTTTGCTTATTTCATATTGTTTTTGTTTATTATATTCATTGGAATCGGAAGCTTCTTCCATACCATCAGGAGAAGTTAACGTTGATGTTTTGTGGATATTATGCTTTAAAGCTTCTGATTGATCTTGTACGAATTCAGAGGTGTCCAGTTCATTTAACAAACTTTGCACTGTATATGATTTAAATTCATTAAATTGCAATTTGGAACGTATATCAGCATCAGACAGATTATAATGATGAGAAAGTAACCCTAAATGATTAGCAATTAATTCCAGTAACACATCTGTAGCTTTACACAGGCTGTTTCCTTCAACAATAATATCATTAAGTACTGATGAAAGCTGTTTGCCGCCCTCAGCAAAGTTAAACACTGCAGATTGCTTTTCAAGCTCTGTCCAATCTTTTTTAACAATACTATTAAATGAACGCAATAACAAATATATTTCTTTAAGAACTATAAAGTCAAGCCGGTTGTCGTCAGGATAATCATCGGGGAAATAAAGGGGAAAATCTTTGGTTGCTTTTCGTCTTAAATTTGCTTCGTTTATTTCACCAATAAATTTATCCGTAAGAATTTCAATATCTTCAATAGTTTTAAAAATGGAGTAAGACGATTTCTTTATTACCGGAACAATCTGTTCAGGAACCTCCGTTATATCCAAACGTGACCGTAAAAGCTTTGCCAATTCAATATGCCTGTGTATCCCACTGGACAGCCCGCGCTTAAAAAATTTTACCACTTCTGATATATTTTTTTTCTCAGGTAATGGTATATCATGTATTGTTTCATCTAGTTCACTATCAAGGACATGTTCTTTAAAATGCTTTGCATGTGCTTTCTGAGCTGTATAATCCTTATCACTATCAATATCCTGCAATAACCTGTCCAGTTCATCATCTATCATACAAACCCCAAACACTTTATGTTGGAATCACTTCTTTATCATCCAGCAAAGGTTTTTGCGATGCTTTCTTTTTTATTTTTTCTATTTTAGGCTCTTCGTCAGGCTGTTGTGGATTTTCGCCATTATGAATAGGCGGTAATGGTTCACCTTTCATTAATAGTTCAATTTCCTGAGCATTCAGAGTTTCACGTTCTATAAGATTTGTTGCAAGCAATTCAAATTTATCACTGTTTTCTTCTATCAGTTTTATAGCCCTGTCCCTGCAACTGGTGACGATATCATGAACTTCTTTATCAATAAGCTGTGCTGTTTCTTCGCTGTAATCTCTGTGCTGAGCTATCTCACGAGCCAGAAAAATCTGTTCTGTTTTTTTGCCAAATGCTAACGGGCCCAGTGTTTCACTCATACCCCATTCACACACCATGCGGCGGGCAATATCAGTAGCACGTTCAATATCATTGCTTGAACCTGTTGTAACCTGCCCAAATTTTATCTTTTCAGCAACGTGGCCACCAAATAAAATGGTGATCTGATTGAGCCAGTATTCTCTATTATGCAAGTGGCGTTCTTCTTTGGGCAAATGCATGGTTAAGCCTAACGCCCTTCCACGAGGAATAACAGTCACTTTGTGCACAGGGTCGGCTCCGGTAAGTATACCCAGCAATGCATGCCCAGCTTCATGATAGGCAATGACCTTTTTTTCTTCGGCAGAAATGAGGACTGACTTTCTTTCAGGACCCATCAATACTTTGTCCTTGGCATCCTCCATCTCGAGCATGCTCACGCGCTTTTTATTGCGCCGTGCAGCAAGCAGTGCAGCCTCATTAACAAGATTTGCCAGATCTGCACCAGTAAATCCAGGTGTACCACGGGCAATAACTTTTAAGTCTACATCCTTTGCCAAAGGGATTTTGCGGGTATGAACAGCTAATATCTTTTCCCTTCCCTTGATATCAGGTATGTCAACGACAACCTGACGGTCAAAACGGCCGGGCCTGAGCAACGCAGGGTCAAGTACATCAGGCCTGTTGGTAGCAGCAACAATAATAACACCTTCGTTAGTTTCAAATCCATCCATCTCAACAAGAAGCTGATTCAACGTCTGTTCACGTTCGTCATGGCCACCACCCAGTCCAGCACCACGAAGCCTTCCCACAGCATCTATCTCATCAATAAATATGATGCAGGGAGCATTACGCTTTCCCTGATCAAACAGGTCACGTACCCGCGATGCACCAACCCCAACAAACATTTCCACAAAATCAGAACCACTGATGGAAAAAAATGGCACACCAGCCTCACCGGCAACAGCCCGTGCAAGTAAGGTTTTGCCTGTACCAGGAGGCCCTACCAGAAGAACCCCTTTAGGTATCTTTGCACCTATGGTAATAAATTTCTTGGGGTCTTTTAAAAATTCAATGATTTCCTGAAGTTCAACTTTAGCTTCATCAACACCTGCTACATCGGCAAACGTTACTTTATTTTTAGTTTCAGGCTGTAATTTAGCCCGTACTTTGCCAAAACTCATTGCCTTGTTTCCGGTAGACTGTATCTGGCGTATCATAAAAAACCAGATAAACCCAAAGAAAAGAAGCCACGGCAGAAAATTGAGTACACCTTTCCAGAAAAGATTATCATCAACCTCTTCGCCTTTAATTTCAACCCGATTATTAATAAGTGTTTTTATTAAATCAGGATCCTGATATGGAATAACCGTCTCAAAAAGATAGACTTTGTCGCCTTTGGTAAAGGTTCCTTCAATTTTTTTGCCATTAACTATCGTAACTGATTTAACTTTATTTTCATATACTTTCTTTATGAAATCACTATATTGAAGCTGCTCAACTTTCTGAGTATTCATATCATTCATTCTGAATATGGCGATAGCAAGTAGCGCTATAAGCAAAAGCAGAGCAACCTGTTTAGCAGCTTTATTCATAGAATCACCCGTGATTATCTGTTTTGATCAAGAAGTTATACATATATTTTACTGTAGTCTTTACTTACAAGATACTACAAATACAGAAATACTCAAATAAATTTATTGTACCAAATCCAACTTTTATCAATTAGCCGGATAACAGACATTTCAGTTTAATCAAGAGGCATTTCATACATTATTGCTATGCCAGTAACGAATAACAAGCATTTTTTGACCATTTTCCGGCAAAAAAGAAGGTGAAACTTCAGCTTTTATGGCACCTGTAACATCAAATAATACAGCAGCTATCTGATTATCGATTACAATCAGTGGCACCAGATTTTTTTGTTCCGGAGTAAGCCGGTAATCAATATATAAGCGTTTCAGTGTCCGTTTACCCGTTTTACGGACAATTGCATCGCCAGTCCGCTTATTCCTGATAACAATATGGTCACATCCGGTATAGCGAAGTATTAGAGTACCGCTTTCAGATGATTGCACATCAATTGATTCAGCAACAGCGCATTGAACGGTAATACCGGCCTGTGTAACAGTTACAGTTTTCCCCACCGGAAGATTATATTCATAGTTACTATCGCCCATACATAAAGGCTGTGAAGAAAAAATTAAAAACGATGTGGTAGTGCGATAGCGCCTGTATATGTAGATTCCTTTTCCTTCAAAAAGGGTGATATTCTTTTTCTTTGAAAAATGCGCACGATACAGTGCATCCAGAATATCAGAATCAACATATTTTTTGAGATAGTTACTGATAATATATGCACAATAAAATTTAAATATATATTCACTGTGTGCAATGGCATTTTCCTGCACCTGTATTAATCCAGGTTGCTCTTGAATAAATCCTGGATACAGCGTATGCATCAGGTCATTGATGCTCCGGGTTGCATCATGTGCCTGTTTCTGAAGATTAAGCAGTGCTTCATCAAAGTGTGGGAACCGCTTTTGAATGACCGGCAGTACACTGTGGCGTATATAGTTTCTAAGATATGTAGTATCATCATTGGTACAGTCATGCCGGTAAGATAAGTCATTATGTTTTAGATATGCATACACCTCATCCTGTGACAGCACCAGCAAAGGACGTATGATGATTCCCTGTGCCAGTGCTATTGCTTCTAAACCCTGCAATCCTGTTCCCTGAAACATACGCATAAGCAGTGTTTCAATCTGATCATTTTTTGTGTGCGCAGTTGCAATTTTACTATAGCCATAGTGTTGGGCTATCATGTGTAATCGTGTATAGCGGTATTCTCGTGCCTGCTGTTCAAAACTTTTCCCGGGTTCTTGATGTTTTGCAAAATCAAATCGTTCAATAAAAGCCGGGATCCCATACCGTGAAGCCTGATTCATGACAAATAAAAGATCGCCAAACGATTCCTCACCTCGCACTTTATGATCAAGATGATACATTGCAATGGTGCATCCAAGGTGCTCACGTAGCATATACAGTACATGTAATAGTGCCATTGAATCCTTGCCAGCAGACACTGATACCAGTACTCTATCGCCAGGCACAATAAGGTTATTATCCTGTATAAAT
>Ga0209204_1003329_pt1 | contig 11937 bp, 7 predicted proteins | sample AD_JPNMR2_MetaG_FD_184425 | JGI IMG/M metagenome (GOLD analysis project Ga0209204, IMG submission 184425) | Active sludge microbial communities of municipal wastewater-treating anaerobic digesters from Japan - AD_JPNMR2_MetaG (SPAdes) (version 2) | ecosystem: Engineered > Bioreactor > Anaerobic >... | reverse complement strand
TCTTTTTTGGCGGCAGTATGATCAGGGATGCGGCGAAAGGGAAACTCCAGATTGACATGAAGAGCGCGTCAGCCGCCAAAAGCGGTGGGATTATCCTGGGAAGCATGCTGGTCAGCGCTTCCAATCCCTATTTTGCAGTATGGTGGGCGGCCGTCGGGCTGGGACTCATGATGGAAGCCTATAACCTTATGGGGGTGGCCGGTGTTGTGCTGTTTTACACGGGCCATATCCTGTCCGATTTTTCCTGGTACACGTTGGTGTCTTTTATCATCGGCAAGACCCGGAAGTTCATCAACATGAAGATCTACAGGATCATCATCGTCGTTCTGGGAGCTGTGCTCATCGCTTTCGGCGCCGGTTTCCTGGTTTCGTCAGTGAAAATGCTTTTAGGGCCTGTTTCCTGAACCTTAGGTTTCTCAGCGACCCATCCGTATCCTTTGCCGGAAGCCGTCGTTATACCATGCCGCTCGCCTTTTTGGCCTTGTGGCCGTATGGGCCCTGGACCGGGCGGTTGTCCGGTTTGCCATGCTGCAATTCCTCAAAAGCCCGGGACAGCATGAGCTTAATCCGGTTGAGCTGGTTCACTTCGCTGGCGCCGGGATCGTAGTCCACGGCCACGATATTGGTTCCGGGATAAACCCTTCTGAGTTCCTTGATCATGCCCTTGCCGGTGACGTGGTTGGGCAGGCAGGCAAAAGGCTGCATGCAGATAATATTCCTGACCCCTTTTTGAATCAGTTCCACCATCTCGCCTGTGAGAAGCCATCCTTCACCCGCCTGATGCCCGATGTCCAGCACGGTTTGAGCTCCCTTTGCGATGTTCTCAATGGTTTCAGGCTCATAGAAGCGTTCGCTGGCGGCAAGCGCTTCCCGGTAGGGTTTCCTGAACTGCTCGATGATCCGGATGGCGGCCTTGCCCAGAAGCTGCGCCGATTTTCTTCCGGAAAGGTACCTGTACTTGTAATCCTGGTTATAGGCGCAGTACAGGAGAAAATCCGTCAGGCCCGGCACGACGGCCTCCGCTCCTTCTTCCTCCACTGTCCTGACCACGTTGTTGTTGGCCGTCGGATGGAACTTGACCAGTATTTCACCCACCAAGCCCACCTTGGGCTTGACGTCATTGACGATCTCCAGCCGGTCGAACTCTTCCACGATGCTTTCGATATTGCGTCTGAATTCGGCATAATCAGCCCGTGCCAATGAACGCTTGCAGATTTCAGTCCATTTTTCATAGAGGGCGTTGGCCGACCCCTTGATCTTCTCGTAGGGTCTTACCCGGTACAGGACATTCATCAGCAGATCACCATAAACAAGGCCCATGGCAGCCCGCTTCAGAAGCCCGTAGGAAAGCTTGAGCCCGGGATTCTTCTCCATGCCGTTGGCATTGAGGGAAATGACGGGAACATGACCAAAACCGGCATCCTTAAGGGCTTTCCTGAGAAATGCGATGTAGTTGGTCGCCCGGCAGCATCCTCCGGTCTGGGTGATCATGACGCTGGTATTGCTCGTATCATAGGCTCCCGACTTCAGGGCTTTGATGATCTGGCCGACGACAAGGATGGAAGGATAGCAGGCATCGTTATTGACATATTTCAAACCCTCATCGATGGCCTGGTGGTCAATGGCGGGGAGCACCACTACCCTGTAGCCCGACAGGTTGAAGGCTTCTTCCAGGAACTGAAAATGAATCGGGGACATTTCGGGAGCCAGGATGGTATGCTTTTCCCTGTGTTCCGGCAGGAACGGCACCTTGACGAACCTGGCAGATCCTTCGGGCCTGGCGGTCTGCCTCTTCTCCCTTTCCAGGATGGCGGCCTTCAGGGAACGCAGCCTGATCCTTGCGGCTCCCAGGTTGTTGACCTCATCGATCTTGAGCACGGTATACAGCTTTCCGTGGGCATTCAGGATCTCCTGAACCTGGTCGGTGGTGACGGCGTCCAGTCCGCATCCGAAGGAATTCAGCTGCACCAGTTCCAGATCCTTTTGGGTCGCTACAAAGGATGCCGCCGCATACAGCCTGGAATGATACGCCCACTGATCCACCACCCTCAGCGGCCTTTCTACCCTGCCAAGATGAGCTAACGAATCCTCGGTGAAGACCGCCATGCCCAATGCATTGATCAGCTCGGGAATCCCGTGGTTGATCTGGGGATCGAGGTGATAGGGCCTGCCGGCAAGTACGATCCCCTTCACGCCTGCTTCCCGGATCTGCTGAAGCGCTTCCTCCCCTGCCTTCCGTATCTCTTTCCTGAAGGATTCCTGCTCACGGTACGCCTTTTCCACGCTTTTGGCGATCTCCTGCCTGCTGATGCCGAAAGGCGAGAGTTCCCGGAAAAGTCTCCTCATCAGCCTCCTCTTGTTGTCATAGGGCAAAAAGGGTTTCATATAAAGGATATTTCTTTCCCTCAGCGCATCCGCATTGTTCTTGATGACCTCAGGATAGGAAGAGACTATGGGGCAGTTGAAATGGTTGTCCGCATCCTTTTGCTCCCGGTTTTCCTTCACGATGCAAGGATAAAAGATGAAACCGATGCCCTTGTCCACCAGGTCCATGATATGCCCGTGGACCATTTTGGCCGGATAGCATACAGACTCCGACGGAATGGTCTCCATCCCCTTATTGTACAGCTCAGGTGTCGACCGTTCCGACAGTTCCACCCGGAAGCCCAGTTCAGTGAAGAAGGTAAACCAGAAGGGATAATTTTCATAGATGTTCAGGGCCCTGGGAATGCCTACCACTCCCCGGCGCGCTGCGGAAAGGGGCAAGGGCTTGTAGCTGAAAAGCCTGTTGTACTTATAGGCAAACAAGTTGGGAAGTTTGCTGTCCCCGGCATCCTTTCCGGAACCCCTCTCGCACCGGTTGCCGGATATGAACCGTTCGCCGTTCCCGAAATCATGGATGGTCAAAAGACATCTGTTGGCACAATGCCGGCATCGCGTGATGCGGCTGGACAAATGGAAGGCATCCAGTTCCCCGGCCTTTGCCATCTGCGACCGGGCGCCTTCCCGATACCTTTCCCTGGCGATGAGGGCCGCACCGTATGCGCCCATGATCCCGGCAATATCGGGGCGTATGGCCTCTTTCCCCGTAATCAGTTCAAAGCATCTGAGCACCGCATCATTATGGAAGGTGCCGCCCTGAACGACTATCCTTTCCCCGAGTTCCTCCGGGTTCTTCAGCTTGATGACCTTGAACAGGGCATTTTTGATGATGGAATAGGACAAGCCCGCCGAAATATCTCCGAGACTTGCGCCTTCCTTCTGGGCCTGCTTGACCCGGGAATTCATGAAGACCGTACACCTTGATCCCAGATCCACCGGGCTCTCGGCCAGCAGCGCTTCCCTGGAGAAGGCATCGACATCCATATCAAGGGATCCGGCAAAGGTGTCCAGAAACGATCCGCAGCCCGACGAGCAGGCTTCGTTGAGCAGGATGCTCTCAATATTGCCATCCTTCACCTTCAGGCATTTCATATCCTGCCCGCCGATATCCAGGATGAAATCAACGCCGGGGCAGAAATGCTCCGCAGCCTTGTAATGGGCAATGGTTTCAATCTCGCCCGTGTCAATCCTGAGGGCAGCCTTCAGCAACGCTTCCCCATAGCCGGTAACCGCCGACCAGGCGATCTCCTTTCCGGCCGGTAGCTGCCGGTACATGGCTTTCAGAGCCTTTATGGTGGATTCCAGCGGACTACCCTCATTGCTGCCGTAATGGGTGTACAGGAGCGCGCCATCCTCGTCGATGAGGGCTATTTTTGTGGTGGTGGAACCCGCATCGATCCCCAGGAACCATTTCCCGACGGCATCTTCGGGCTTGCGCCTCAATACCTTGTGGGCGTCATGGCGTTTTTTGAAAGCCTCATATTCCTGCCTGTTTTTGAAAAGGGCAGGCAGACGGCTGGTTTCCGTAAAGACCTTTCCTGCGTTCCGGTCAAGCCTGTCCAACAGAGCCTTAAACCTTACCGGTTGCTGGTTGGAAGCGGAAAGAGCGGCACCGATGGCCACAAACAACTGGGCATGCTCGGGGATGACGACCTGCTCCTCTGCCAGTGCCAGAGTCTCCACAAAACGTTTCCTGAGTTCGGGCAGGAAATGCAAAGGTCCCCCCAGGAAAGCGATTCTGCCCCGTATGGGCCTTCCGCAAGCCAGGCCGCTGATGGTCTGGATCACAACGGCCTGGAATATGGAAGCGGCAATATCGTTCCTGTCGGCACCCTCGTTCAGAAGCGTCTGGACATCGGTTTTTGCAAACACGCCGCACCGCGCCGCTATGGGATAAATCACCTTATGATGCCGGGCCATCTCGTTAAGCCCGGCCGCGTCCACCTTAAGCAGGGAGGCCATCTGATCGATGAATGCGCCCGTCCCGCCGGCGCAGGTACCGTTCATCCTCTGCTCCAGGCCTCCGCTGAAATAGGTTATCTTGGCATCCTCTCCGCCAAGTTCGATGGCTACATCGGTTTCAGGGTGGAAGGCCTCGATAGCCCTGGCTGCGGCAATGACTTCCTGGGTAAACGGGACCTCCATCTGCCTGGCGCAGTTCATTCCACCCGAACCGGTTATGCTTAAGGTCACTTCGGCGTTCCCAATCAGGCGGCTGATATCAGTAAAGATATCCCTCAGCTTGTTCCCTATGTCGGCATAATGCCTCTCATATCGGCTGAAAACCATTGCACCGGTGTGGTCAAGGATAACCACCTTGATGGTGGTCGAGCCAATATCAACGCCTATACGATACATAACCGAACCGACCTCACCTGTAATATCTATTCATATTCGTCATCTATTATAATACAAACGAAAAAAGTATTTAAGAAGTCCAGCCTTTTGGAAAACCGGCCCATTTGCCTGCCCAAACCATGTTATAAAAATAACGCAAATGGTCTCCCTGCCTGCCGGGTGATATAATGGGATTAAGGTATTCCCATCACGGATGAAGACCGCATATTGCGGGCATACTGTCCAGTGCTGGCAGGAGGTTGGCAGATGATGGAAAGCGTTCGTGTTCCCTGCATTTTCACCATATTCGGCGGAACCGGCGATCTGACGCACAGGAAGCTGATTCCGGCCATATACAACTTGACCGTGGAAGGATTGCTGCATCCCGGGATGATGATTGTGGGCGTGGGAAGGCGACCCCTGAGTACAGAGGAGTACCGGGAAAATCTCCTGGCGTCGGTCATGAAGCATTCCCGGTTTCCCCTCAGGACCGATATCTGGGACAGGCTCAAGGAAAGGATCCATTATTTCAGAATGAACCTGTCCGAATCCGAGGATTTTTCCTCTCTGAAGAACTGGCTGGACGAACTGGACAGGACAGCGGGCACCCAGGGAAACAGGCTGTTCTACCTGTCGGTAGCCCCCACCCTCTTTGAGCCCATCGTCCTGAACCTGCACAGGTTCGGCATGGTGACCAACCAGGGTGCCTGGCAGCGGGTCATGATCGAAAAGCCTTTCGGCAGAGATCTCAAATCTGCCGCCTATCTCAATCAGGTCATTGAAAGCGTTTTCCCGCCGGAGAACATCTTCCGGATCGATCATTACCTGGGCAAGGAAATGCTCAGGAACCTGATGGTGATACGCTTCGGCAACGCACTGTTTGAAAGCATTTGGAACAGCCGTTATATCGAGAATATCCAGATCACCGCCGGTGAGACGGTGGGGGTGGAAACCCGGGCAGGCTACTATGAGCATTCCGGCGCCCTCAGGGACATGCTGCAGAGTCACCTGCTCCAGCTTCTTGCCCTGGTGGCCATGGAACCTCCCATCAGCCTGGATGCCAAATCCATCAGGGATGAAAAGGTGAAATTCTTAAGGAGCCTTCTGAAAATGGACGACGAGCTTCTCAGGAGCCATATTGTCCGCGGGCAGTATGGGCCAGGCATCATGAACGGCCAGACCGTCAGGGGATACCGGCAGGAAAAGGGAATCCATCCCGCATCCAACACCGAGACCTTCATCGCCATGAGAATCCTGGCAGGCAATTTCCGCTGGGGAGGCATGCCTTTTTATCTCCGGACAGGCAAGCGCATGCCCAAGAAATCAACCTATGTGGTCATGGAGTTCAAATCCATGCCGGAAATCCTGTACTTCAAGGAGTACAAAGGCATGCAGCCAAACCTGCTTGAGATACACATACAGCCCAAGGAAGGCATTTCCCTGCAGTTCAATGCCAAAAAGCCAGGATCCGGAAATGAAATCACCACCGTCACGATGGACTATTGCCAGAACTGCGACTACGAAAGCAATTCGCCCGAGAGTTACGAGCGCCTGATAGCCGATGCGCTGCGCAACGATCAGACCCTTTTTGCAAGCTGGGAGGAGATCGAAGCCTCCTGGAGCTTTGTGGATAATATCACCAGGTATTGGGACAAGGAAGCTGTTGACTTTCCCAATTACGCACCCGGGACCTGGGGGCCGCCCGCATCCGACGAGCTTCTGGCCAGGTACGGGCATCATTGGTGGAATTTATGACAGGTATTCAGAGGCCCTGGAGCATGCTTCAGGGCCTGCAACTTATACTTCTTCCGAAGAGCGACGGACGCCCGGCACCGCCGATACGCTTCCGGTCTTGGGTTCCGTCGGGAAATTCGCCACAGACTCCGGGGCATGGGTCGTAACCGGCGGGCTGACAACGGGAGCAATTGTCAGCTTTCTCTTCATGATAAGGCAGATGATGAAGATGGCCCCCGCAAGGAGCAGGATCCAGTATGGAAATCCGCCTCCACCCTTCTTGAATACCACAAGCGCCGTCTCGCCGCTGAAATAAGCCACATTGCTTTTTTGGATCTCTGCGCCGCCGGTGAGGTATTGAATATCTCCCGGAACGATGATGGTCAGCTTAATAATGCCGTATGACTCCTGTTCAAATCCGGGAGTATAAACCACATACAGATCTTCCGGGATATCTTTTTCGTTCACGGCCCTGCCCTTTTTGTCAACCAGGCCGTCCAACCCGATGCCATCCTTCATCCGGTAATGCCGGACCGTCCCGAAGAAGGAGCCATCGCCCATGTCGTTGATATTGGAAATGGAAAGGAGTGCCGTTATGATCCCCTTTTCCTTATCTTCCTTTATGCTTTTCAGTATGGCCACGTTCTTGCCTGCTCTCTGATTCTGCTTTTCAACGATTTCCTTTATGGTTTTTTCCACTTCGCTTTTTGACAACAGGCCAGACGTATCAATCGTGTAGGTGATATCGCAGGAACCGTTACCGTTGACCCGCATTTCCACAGCGATGCACCCTGAGAGCATGGCAGTCATCAGCATAACGGACAGAATGGTCATGAACCTTTTAGACTTTTTCATGAGCAGATCCTCCCGGAATCAAATCATTTCATTGAACCCAGCCGGTGGTTATCCTGCCGCTTGTTAACATATTACCATATTGATCCATCTGTTTGCCATCGGGAACCAATAACTCTATCAAATTTCCAAAGGTCTTTAATATGAAAACCGAATCCTGCAATGCGGCAAACTGCGCAAGCGTTCCGGGCCGTCCATTTTCAAAGGGCGTCTTCATGCATAAATGCAATCAACAAGGTGACACTAACAAATGTCCCGATTGACACGGCATGCTTGCCTGCAGTCCATGCCCCGTACATGGCAGACATGGAGGAGTGACCATCATGAAGCCATCCAATGGATTATTTCATAGAACCATCCTGATAACGGCAGCATTGTGCCTGTTCCTTACGTCATGCGGAAGCAATAAGGAGGAAGAAAGCAAGAAAAAGGAACAGCAGGAACAGGAGAAAGCCATAAAAGCCCTTGAAGAGATAGAAGCCCTGAACGAAACCATCATTCAGCTTTTGGACGGCCCGTCAAATCCGGGAAAGAGTGAAGGCAAGAAGCAGCATGCTCAACAGCAGGGGCAGCAACAAGGTCAGCAGCAGTCACAGGGTCAACAGCAAGGACAACAGCAGGGGCAACAGCAGGGCGGTGAGCAAGGACAACAGCAGGGCGGTCAACAAGGCCAGCAGCAGGGGCAGGGTCAGCAACAAGGCAATGAAAAACAGATGGAAAAGCCCCAGGATAAGATTTGGGATGAAGTCAACAAGAATATCATTGAGCTTCATTCCTTGTTCAACGAATACATCCCTGTAGCGGCCAAGCTGGGGGCAAGCGCCGATCTGAGCGTCAACGCCAACAATGCCCTCAACCAGCTGACCAAAATGGCTGAGACCAGAAACCACAACGAGGTGCTGAATGAGGCCAACAACCTCCATAAGGCCATTTGCGACTATTTTGTCCTGCACCAGGACAAAAGAGCGCCTGCCAAACTCCTCCTGTTCCATGCAAGGCGGGTCATGCTGGCCTCCAGGCTGGGGGACTGGCAGACCGCTGACGCAGCCGCCAATGCGATGAAAGAACTTTGGAACACTCAGAAGACCGCTTATGGCGATGAGCAGAAGGACGCTGTCGCCATGCTGGACCTTTCGGTTTCAAACCTTGTGGGCGTCGTGGCTGAGCAAAACCAGAACCTGGTAGCCATAAAAGGGCTTATCGTCCTCCAGAATATCGCCGAACTGGAAAAAAGCCTTGAAGAAAAATAGGTTCTATAATAAATGTTGGGGTGCCGAGGGACAGAACACTTCGGAACTCCAACATTTTTTTTGCAAACAAAGAGAGCATGGAGTGAATTCTCTAGTAAAATGAAGTTACCCAATCCAACATTTTAAAGGAGAATCAACCATGCTCTACAAAGATTATACGCGAGAATTTATTGGATTTGAAGATGTAATCGTTACCTTCGCAGAAAGAAAGGACAATCAGTTCCACATTCATATGAAAATGAAGCGAAAAGCCCATAAGTGTCCCCGCTGTGGTCGGATTACGGAAAAGATTCACGATTACAGAGAACAACGAATTAAGGATATATCTTCGTTTGGAAGCTATACTTTCATACATCTGATTATTCCGATGCAATTTGACCCAGGCGTCCGATTCAAAATGACCCACCCCTCCGATTCAGATTGACCCATCAATCCGATTGAAAATGACCCACCGTTCCGATCCAGATTGACCCACCCTCGGCCTCGGGGAAATCTGCTCCTGTTACAATGGTTTCAATAACATTGGACAAGGAGGAAAGAAATGAGGTCGATTCACATGTTAAAAATCCGAGAGATTCTTAGACTACAAAGTCTTGGAATCGGCATCAGAGCGACAGCACAAAGCTGTAAATGCTCACGTAACACAGTGCGTGAAATTCTGAGGACTGCTGAACTTCAAGGCATTTCATGGCCACTTCCCATCGATATGGATGATGCTTCGTTAATGAAGATATTCTATCCATCAAATTCTGAGCCTGCAAGTCGAAAGCCTGAACCGGATTATCAGTACATCCACGAAGAACTGAAACGTCCGCACGTTAATTTACGGCTTTTATGGACGGAATACAAGGCTCAGCAACCTGATGGCCTGGGCTATTCTCAATTCTGCAACCGTTACAGGAACTGGGCTGCCAGAACAAAAGCTGTAATGCATCTTGAACACAAGCCCGGTTATGAGATGTTTGTCGATTGGGCAGGCACAAAAATGCAGGTAATTGACCCTGAAACGGGTGAAATTATTCCTGCTCATCTTTTTGTCTCAACCATTGGTACAAGTGGTTATCCCTATGTAGAGGCATTCCCCTCTCAATCCCTTGAAAGTTGGATTATTGCTCATATCAATGCTTTCAGGTATTACGGGGGTGTACCGCATCTATTAGTACCGGACAATCTGAAAACAGGCGTGAAAAAAGCTTGCAATTATGATCCTGAATTAAACAAGACATACCTGGAATTATCAGAACACTATGGTTGCGCTATTGTTCCTGCCCGTACCAGAAAGCCAAAAGATAAGGCTCTTGTTGAAGGTGCTGTCGGAGATGTCAGTACATGGGTTGTTGCTGCACTACGTAATGACAAGTTTTTCAGCTTTCATCAACTGAATCTTGCTATTCGGGAAAAATTACGTAGCTTTTCACAGAAACCTTATCAGAAAAAGGATGGCAGCAGAGAAAGCGTTTTTCTTGAACTTGACCGTCCCGCATTGAAACCACTGACATCAAAAGACTATGAAATGGCAGTATGGAAGGTATCAACAGTCTCGTTTAACTACCATATCGAAATTGACCATATGTATTACAGTGTGCCATATACCTACATTCAAAAGAAGGTGGACGTAAAAATCAGTACTTATACTATCGAGGTATACTCAAACCATGTAAGGATCTGTTCTCATCCCCGTCTTCGTGGTAAAGCCGGTCAGTTCTCTACTAATCCTGAGCATATGCCGCCAAATCACAAGGAATATATTCAGTGGGATGGGAACCGTTTTCTTGCCTGGGCTTGCAAAATCGGCGATAACACCCGTGAACTTGTTCAACAGGTTCTTTCATCAAAGAAGATTGAACAACAAGCCTACAAATCCTGTTTTGGACTTCTGAGGCTGGCTGACAGGTATACAGCCTTCCGTTTAGAGAACGCCTGCCGTAAAGCTCTTGCATTAAGGTCTCCATCATACACCACGGTGAACAATATACTTAAGAACGGTATGGACAAGGTAGAAAGCCCTGTTCCTCCTCCCAAAAACAATATTATCCCCATTCACTCCACTATCAGAGGCGCTAAATATTATGCACAAGGAGGACAAAAAGCATGAATGAACAGCAAACCATCGAAAAACTCAATTGGATTAAAGTATGTACCATGGCCAAGGAATACAGCCGTCAGTTAAAAAATCCCGAAATACAGAGCCTATCTTTTGATGAGCGTTTTGGCTTACTGGTAGACAGTGAATGGACAGCCCGGCAGAACAAACGCCTGGCTAATCTTGTACGTAAGGCTGGAATGAAGTACAACTGTGCTATTGAAGAGTTCGTCTTTACCCCTGAAAGGTCGGTAAACAAGCAGACCATTATGCAATTATCATCATGCGCATGGATTCGTGACAATCTTAATGTATTGATAACCGGAGCAACAGGATCAGGTAAAACCTTTCTGGGCTGCGCCCTTGGTAATACTGCTTGCAGAAATGGTTTTAAAGTTCTCTTTAAAAGAGTTCCAAGACTTCTTACCGACATAGCCATTGCTAAAGGTGATGGTTCATACAACCGCCTTATGCGAGAGTTAAAGAATATCAAACTCCTGATATTGGATGATTGGGGTTTGAATGTTTTTGACCATGCGGAGGGCCGAGATCTCCTGGAGGTAATCGAAGATCGTACTCAGGTTAATTCTACAGTCATCTTAAGCCAATTATCCATAGATGACTGGCACGGCCTATTCACTGACCCTATTGTCGGAGATGCAGTCCTGGATAGGCTTGTCCACGGTTCATATCAGATTAAACTGGAATCCAAAGAGTCAATGAGAGGATTCAATTTTCAAAGAGCATAATATTTGTATCAAATTCCCGCAAGAGGCTGATGGTCAGCCTCTTTCCAGCTTTATTTGTATTTTTTATTGACATTAACAGCCAATTTGATAATCTAAAATCATCCTTTGCCATGGGTGGGTCACTTTGGATCATATCCATGGGTCAAATTGAATCGGAACGGTGGGTCACTTTGAATTGGACCAGTGGGTCATTTTCAATCGGAACGGTGGGTCAATTACGTCGGATTAAGCATACATCTGCGGAAACGACGCTATGTATGTCCTTCATGCAATAAAAGGTTTTATGAAGAGATACCTTTCCTGCCAAGATATCATCGGGTTACCAGTAGACTTATTGCCTTCATCATTAACTCCTTTAGAGAGGTTGTTTCTGTCAAGCATTTGGCTCGTTTGTCCAATGTTTCGCCAACGACAGCTGCAAGGATATTTGATCACATTAAATACTCCAATAAGACCCTGCCGCGTGTGCTCTCCATAGACGAATTCAGGGGCAATGCAGATGGAGAGAAATTTCAATGTATCCTCACCGATCCTGAAAACAGAAAGGTTC
>Ga0209204_1003325_pt1 | contig 11956 bp, 12 predicted proteins | sample AD_JPNMR2_MetaG_FD_184425 | JGI IMG/M metagenome (GOLD analysis project Ga0209204, IMG submission 184425) | Active sludge microbial communities of municipal wastewater-treating anaerobic digesters from Japan - AD_JPNMR2_MetaG (SPAdes) (version 2) | ecosystem: Engineered > Bioreactor > Anaerobic... | reverse complement strand
TCTGTGGGATTTAATGTAGCGTTTTCTCTCTGGGACGGAGGAGTTGCTGAGGAAAAGCTGAAACAGGCAGAACTCAGTCTCAAGGCTCAAGAGATTGCAAGAGACCGCCAGAGGCAGGCAATAATCGAAGAAGTTTACCAAGCGTCAACCACAGTGAAACACGCGCGCATAAACCTTGAACTTGCTCGCAAGACAGTCCTTGAAGCCAAAGACTTCTTAGAAGTGACGGAAGCCCGCTTCGAAATGGGCGTAGCAGTGGTAACAGAAGTCATCGACGCCGCCCAATCCCTGTCTCAGGCAGAGTCAGGAGTCGTCGATGCCTTATTTGATTACTACCTTGCCCAAGCACGCCTTGAAAAAGCCATTGGCCTGCTTGGCACTGAGGGGTGGACGAAATGAAAGGCGAAAGCACAGCAGCAAGTCCCAAGAACCGGAGACGCCCGTGGCGCACAATTCTTGTTGCATTTCTGCTGTGCGCGGTAGCGGTAGCAGGATACATGCGGTATCAGCAGATCGTAGAGAATCGAAAAGCCGCAGAGTCACGAGTTCTGTACCAGCAGGTTCCCGTGATGCATGGCTCGATCACGAAGAAGATTGCGTCTTCAGGCGCAGTGAAGCCAGGGATTACATACCAGGTTACGCCCAAGATTAACTCGACGGTAACTGAAGTCTTTGTGAAAGTGGGAGACGTTGTAAAAGAAGGACAGCTCCTGGTTGCCCTAGACAAACAAGACACACTGGAACGTCTCGAAGAGGCCAGATACAACCTGGCCATTGCTGAAGCAAAACTCCAGGAGGCAGAAACCCAGGCGCGCATCGCACCGACTCAAGCCAGGCTCCAAGTGGAGCAGGCAAAGGTTAACCTTCTGAATGCAGAAGCCAAGCTGGCACAACTTACAGAAGGCGCAAAGCCTCAGGACATAGATCAGGCCGAGACACAAGTCCGGCAAGCGCAACTCAGCCTCGAGAGTGCAGAAAACGAATACAACCGGTACAAAGTCCTGTATGAGCAAGGAGCAGTAACCCGTCAGCAGCTGGAAAATGCGGAAAGCAAGTACCTGACCGCTGTTGAATCCCTCAAAGCTCAGGAGCAGAAGCGCGATCTTTTGCTGGCAGACCCTGACCCGGTGGAGCTGGCCGCAGCTCGAGCAGCAGTAGCCCAGGCTGAAATAAATTTGAAGATAGCTGAGGAAAACGAACGATCCCTCAATGTTGAGCAGCAGCTCCTTACAGCCCGGGCACAGGTGGCCCAGGCAAGAAACGCTGTCAGCGCAGCAGAGCGCAACGTAAGCTTTACAAATGTCTTCTCGCCCATAGACGGGACAATAACCGAAGTCTCAGCACAAATTGGGCAAGCTGCAGGACCGTCTAATGTCCTTGCAGTCGTTACAGACCTGAAACACTTAACAGTCCTGGCAAACGTGGATGAAACAGATGTCCATAGCGTCAAAGTAGGCCAGGCGGCAGATGTTATCGTAGAATCTATCCCGGGAAGGGTATTCAGAGGTGTTGTGGATACCGTTGCTGAACAGGGCAAAGTAATCGGCGGAGTAGTATACTTCGAAGTCACAGTGCAAGTCACAGATGAGACAGGAGCATTAAAATCCGGTATGACCGCTGATGTAGACATCATCGTTGAAGAGCGGTCCAATATCCTCGTCATTCCCAATGCAGCCCTTGAAAGCTTCAGGGGGCTTGTAATGGCCCGTGTCCTTGATGAAAACAACGAGCCTTCTTTCAAACCAATTGAAGTCGGAATATCTGACGGGACGTTCACCGAAGTCATTTCCGGCCTCGAACCCGGCGAGGTGGTGGCAATCCCAAGTCCTATGACAGGTGCTGCAAGGACTGTCTCTGATCGCGCCCGAGAAAGAGGGCAAAACTCGGTAATGCAATTCGTTCCCGGGGGAGCCGCGCCGCAAATGATCCAGCCTGGCAGAGCCGTAGTCATTAGGTAAGAGTTAACCATGAAGAACAGTACTTCGAGAGGCAGCCCGGTTGTAGGCCTCCGAAAAGAGGCCTCCGGAGAGGTGCAAGCAGGATGAACCTACTTGAGTGTATCAAAGTTGCATTTAAAAGCATTAGAAGCAACAGAATGCGGTCCGCCCTGACTATGCTGGGCATAATCATAGGAGTTGCTGCAGTCGTCATTATGGTAGCAATCGGAGAAGGTGCCAGTCGCCGAGTGTCATCTCAGATTCAGAGGCTGGGCTCCAACCTTCTTATTGTTACACCCGGAAGAATGAGAGAGCCCGGCGTACGAACATTTGGCGCGTTCGGAAGCATGGATGTCCTCACCCTGGATGATGTAGACGCTATCCGCGACGAGTGTCCTTCCGTTTCCGCAGTTGCCCCGGAAATCTCAAGCCGTGTGCAAGTAAAACATGGAACAGCCAGTATGCAAACACAGCTCGTTGCGACAACACCTGACTATCTGTCAGCACGTGCTTTCAACGTGGCTGAGGGTACGTTCTTTACAAGCGAAGATGTACGCTCAGCAAACAAAGTAGCTGTTGTAGGCCAAGGCATAGTAGATGACCTTTCCCCTGACCAGAGCCTAATAGGAAAGGAAATCAAAGTCGGTGAGACTCGACTCTTGGTTATAGGAGTCATGGAAAGGAAAGGCCAAAGCGGAATGACGAACATAGACGACACCGTGTATGTGCCTATAACAACTGCTCAGAAGCGTATCCTAGGGACAAAATATGTACGGACGATATACGTCCAGGCACGTGATGCGAGATCCATGAGCGCTGCCAATGATGAGCTGGTAGCAGTCTTAACGGCCCGTCTGGGCAGTCCCGATGCCTTTGTCATAAACAACCAGGCTGATGTGATAGAAGCAGCTCAAGACGTTACTCGGGTGTTCACTGTTCTCCTTGCCGGGATCGCCGGGGTCTCACTTGTCGTCGGCGGGATTGGCGTCATGAACATAATGCTCGTATCTGTAACTGAACGGACACGCGAAATCGGACTGCGAAAGTCTGTCGGCGCACGAATCATTGATATCTTGCTGCAATTTCTTGTTGAATCGATTGCCTTGAGCATAGTCGGCGGCGTAATGGGGATAATCGTAGGAATCATAGGTTCAAAGATCGCAGCCCGTGTCACAGGATGGCCCAGCGCTATCTCTCCGGCTTCCGTACTCATCCCATTTGGCTTCGCTGTAGCTGTCGGACTCTTCTTCGGTATATACCCGGCCAGCAGAGCTGCAAAACTGGACCCTGTAGAAGCCTTGCGTTACGAGTGAGAAAAAAAGAAGGCCCTGAACAAACTCAGAACCCGTTCTGAACTCTATATAACCCCAGATAAGAACCTCATCAGATAAAGCATGGCACGCCCGGAGGGATTTGAACCCCCGACTTTCTGATCCGAAGTCAGACGCTCTATCCACTGAGCTACGGGCGCACCTTGCGTTTCTAGTTTATCTACGATGCTGACGTTTGTCAATTGCGGAACGATACTCCTGCGGTCGGCCTGTGATAATGCAACCCCCCTCCGGAGGTGTTTTCGGTATCCTGGAATTATTTCGGCGGGCATGAGACACTTTTTTGTTTATCAAAAGTATTATTTCATGTAGCGCTTCAATTGCTGGTAGAAGTTTTCTCTTGTACCCGCTAAAAGAACCACTACTACTGGCTTATTTCCCTCCCGTATGACATAGGCGATCTCGTAGCTGACTCCTCGGTGCCTGAAATCAAACCCATATACTCCCCATAAATCGCCCACCTTCCGGCTACCGATGTAGGGGTTCTTCATAATCGAAAGAAAAGCAGTCTTATAGGCATCTTTGAGTGCTCTGTCTTTAAGCTTCTTCAGGTATCTCTCAGCCGATGAGCTGAAACGGAGGTCATACATTATTAAGCCTCTGGATTGAAGATGTCGTCAAAGCAAGCCGATGACTGCGTACCATCGGCGATTCTATCTACCTCTTCAAGCAATCGGTCGACTGCTTTTCTAACTCGGTAGCGCGCAGCTTCGAATTCCCTAACAAGTTCATCACCTGAGAAACCCTTCGATACCAGTTCCTTCAGTATCTCAACAGAGAACTCATCATCTGTGCGCCGCAACGGTCGAATAACGATCGCCCCATTCTCCAGGGAGCATTCAACTTGGTCCCCGAGATCTAGAGCTTCGTAGTACTTCAGCGGGATTGTTATCTGGCGCTTCTTGGACACACGTATTATCCTGCTGCCCATATAATCACGCTCCGATGCTGGTCTTGACATGAGAACCCCTCCCTCTAGCACATGTCACAGCATCCTTCAGAACATATATTTCTTAGATATTAGTATATCAAAGAAACCAATAATCTCAACGGTGATATCTCTCTGTGCCCATCCACCTAATTTGACACTGAAAGGTACACTGTAATCAATACCTTCTTTAAGAGTCTTGAGAAGCTCCTCTAGCTCAGGATGCCTGATTTCGCTGCTTCCAAACATTCTTATGCTTGTATCATTGCTCAATATTTGCTCGATTTCTGCCTAACTTAAAGGCAGCATTCTTTTAATATTGTCTATGTACCTTGCCGGTGAGCAGAAGCACCAGTCGCTACCAAATACGATATTTTCAATTCCCCAGGCCCTAATGTAATCCGCTATCTTCTTACCCTGTTCCTCGGTTGTACTAGGAAGTATACCGTCAATTCTCTCATTATCGGTTACAATGACACCGGAAATGTCGAAAACTATATTGTTTTTATCTAGGTCCTTGTTTTTATCGTAAGCTTGAATAAAAGTTAAGATTACCTCTTCGGTAACCTCATCGAATCCTCCCCAACCTCCAAAGTGAGCTATTTGCAGCTTGAGTCCGAGAGATTTTGAGATTACCTCGTTTATAAGTATCTCAGCGTCCTTTTTCCCGAATTCGGGGACTTCGCTTCTAAAATGTAGCAGTATCGGTATTCCTCTTCTTGCAGCGTGAGAAAAAAGTTCCTGTATTTTCTGCAAATGTTCCGGGTTCTTCAAATCAACCAGTGAATTGTCAAAATGAAGCTTTAGCCCTGGCAGCTTGAGTTCATGGTAGCACCTGTCAACTTCCCTTATTGCATAATCCTTCAGAGGATTTACACCGAAAAAGCCTATTAGTCTTTCAGGATATTTGGCACACTGAATGGCAAGATAGTTGTTTTCCTTTTTCACGTCATTATACTCATCCGGTCCTGCGATTCTATCCATTCCGAGCATATACGCTTCTGACAATATGAAAGCCCTGTCCAGCCCCGCATCATCCAACATGGTGACTATTCTTTCAGCCGAGAACTCCTCTACTTGATTCCCGCAAAATTTATCACTTCCATTTACCATTATGAAACCATCGGCCATCGGTCTGCTCTGTATGTGCGCACGGCAATCAGTATAAATCCTTTTCTTAGCTGCTGATGCATTATTGACGGGTTCTTATGCATAGCCACATGCTGCCAAAGCTATCAATAGCGCAATTACCACTGCCCATGCTGTTGCGGTTTTTGATGATTTCATTCATATACCTCCATTGCTTGAGGTTCAATCCTCCCGAAGAGTTCTAAATTATCCCAATTGTAATCAATGTTGCATTACAATGGCAATGGCCATTTGAGAATCCTGTGATGGGGGTGCAGCCAAAAACCCAGGAAACATAGTCCCACCTGCAAGGCACAATGTTGAAACTTGTCAAAATTTTGTTCATGAGGTAGAAGGAAAGAGAATTTTGACAGAGAATACTTCGTAGAAATCACTATATTACCATTTTTTGTCATTAGGAGGAATGAGAAGTATGACCCGACGGAAGCGCATGGATAGACTATTGTCGCTGTTGATCATCTTATTGCTCGCGTTCCAAGGAGTAGCCTTTGCTAAACAAGACCCCTATGCCGAAGTGAGGTAATTGGCTTCCGAGCTTGCCTACATTCTTGTCTCCAGCTACGACATCCCGAGTGTGGAATACGCGCTGATTTCCAATGGTGAGATAGTCGTATCAGGCCTTGCCCTTTCCAAAACCGAAAACGGATCTGATGCTGCTTCCATGAGTAATCAGACCATCTACGGAATCGTCTCTGCGAGTAAGATGTTCGCTACCACCGCTGTCTTACTGCTTGTAGACGACGGCAAACCGGACTTGGATGAACCCGTGGTAACATAGATCCCTGAGTTCAAAATGGCTGATGAACGGTACAAAGACATAACTGTGCGTATGCTTCTTAATCACTCCTCAGGAATACTGGGCACTCTTATGTTTAGCACTATGACTTACGGTATACCCAGTACCCGCTACCATGATAGTCTGCTGCCGCAGCTCGCGAAACAGCGACTGAAAGCAGATCCTGGAGAGTTCTCAGTCTACTGCAATGACGGGTTCTCACTTGCGGAGATTATCGTTGAGAGAGTCAGCGGCATGAGCTTTTCCGAGTTCGTTAGACAGCGCATTACCGAGTCTGTCGGAATGACAAACACCAAGACACCTCAAGATGACTTCGACAGGACCAGGATGGCAAGGACGTTCTTCCAGGGAGAGATAACGCCATACGACAACTGTAACGCCATTGGCTTAGGCGGGGTCTACTCCACTGCGGAAGATCTATGCAAACTAGCTCAAGCATATATGGATGACCCGGGATCAGTAGCTGCAGCAGAGCTCCTCTCTGACGAAATGAGAACGGCCTCGATGCAGAAAGAGTATCTAAGGGGCATCTGGCCTGAACCGGGCGAGGGCGTGATCGGGTACGGACTGGGCTGGGATTCGGTTGGCCCCAACTTCTTCAGCGAATACGGCATACAGGCCCTTTTCAAAGGCGGAGACACAGTTCTGTATCACAGTTTGCTGATGGTCCTGCCTGAACACAATATGGCCTTTGCTGTGGTGATGTCGAGCGGCTCAAGCATCATGTATGGCCTGCCTATGGCTCAGTCCGTCTTGTCTCAGGCGTTGCTGGCCGAGGGAAAAATCAAAGAGATCTTCCCGCTTCAGGACCTTAGGGCTCCGGTTGCATCTGAAGTGCCCATCGAGGCTCATGGAGTATGCCGGCCTCTACGCCAACAACTCCGTGGTAAGCGAGATAGCAATCAGCCCGGATGGCAAAGCCACGGTGACACCTTTGTCCAGCGCAGACATACCCAGCGAGACTTATTGCTATACGTCGGATGGCGATTTTGTGAGTGAAGCCGGCGACAAGAGGATAACCTTTGTGAAAGAATCGAACGGGAAGACGTATACTCGCTTGGTTCAAACATTTAGCTTACCAGGACTGGGACAGGTGGTGATGACCGGTTACGATATGCAGAGGATCGAAGCCAATGTCGTTGACGACGCGGTGCAGAAGGCCTGGGATCTCAGGAATGGAACCAGATACTACGTTCTCAATGAGATACCAACCAGCCAGGCTTACACCGCGCCGGACATGGTATCTATCATGATCACCACCAGCGAAGAACTACCCGGATATGTCGACACATGCAGAATCCTCGATGCCAACCATGCCATCCAGGATACCACGATCCCGGTAATGAGCGGACGCGACAGCATAGACTTGGAGGTCGCAGTCGTTGACGGGAAGGAGTACCTCCTCATTTCCGCAGGCGGGGTCTACCTCAGAGAGAGTGATCTCGAGGAGCTTGAAGCCGGAGAGAATGTCACCTGCACCATCCAGGCAGACGGGTACGCTCGGTGGTTTACCATCAATGAGCAGGTTGCGGGCAAGACAATGACAGTCATCCTACCCGAAGGCGGATCATTCGCTGTCTATGACGCTGAGGGGCTGTATGTCCACTTCTCTGTGGTTAATGGTAATCAGCCTGTCCAGCTTCCTAAGAACGGAAAGGTTGTCTTTGTAGGCGAATCGCCCGGCGACCGGTTCATTATAAGCATCAAGGAGTAAGTCGCAGACTGCCAGGATTTCCTCTTGGAACAGAGCTGCGTTTGAATCCCGTAGTCTCATCCACACTTTAGTCAGGAGGGGCGGAAATGAAAAAACGGCCCACATTGAGAGCAAATCTGTCCATCGTATTGTCGTTTATCATTTGTTTCCAGGTATTAGGGGGTCTCACCAATATTTTTCAGGCTGAGACTGTCATTGAGAAAGCAGGCTACGAAGAAGTCGCCGCAGCAGCGCGGGAGGCCGTAGCTCAGCAGATGTCCACCTGGCAGTCATCAAGCGCCACGGTAGCAGTGATGGTAGATGGTGAAGTAGTCTATGCAGAAGGGTTCGGGCTTAGGGATCGTGCCCGGGATCTTCCAGTAGACATAGATACATAGTTCAATATAGGTTCTATCAGCAAAATCTTCACTGCTGCAAGCATTTTGATCTTGGTACAGCAAGACAAGGTTGAGTTAGACAAGCCGGTCACAGAATACCTGCCCGAATTTTCAATGCAGGACGAGAGGTATAAGGACATCACCGTCCGCATGCTGCTCAATCACACTTCAGGCCTACCGGGCACGAACTTCAAAAACGGCTTTGCAGCAGAAAAGTACAGGGATTACGTCCGGGAGACGTTGGAACTGCTGCAGGGCACCTACCTGGTAAACGATCCGGGGAGAATCAGCGTCTACTGCAACGACGGGTTTACCGTAGCTGAGGCAGTAATCGAGCGGGTTTCGGGTCTTAGTTTCGCTGAGTTCCTGGAGCAAGAAATCTTCACCAAGCTGGGCCTGACAAATACCAGTGCCTATTTCAAGGAAGGCAACGAGAACATAGCCAGGGTGTACGAAGGAGATAGTACATTCCCCCTGCCTCTCGAATATGTGAACATCCTTGGTAGCGGAGGGTTGGCCTCCACGGCAGTGGATCTCTGCAAATTCGGAGAGATCCTGCAGCCCGGGTCAATATTAAGCCCATCTATGCTGGAAGAGTACACCCGGGCTCAATATGGGCCTGAAACAGTTCCTGTCGGAAGTCCCTTGTTCTGTCCCGGGCTGGGCTGGGACTTTGTGTCGGTCCCGATGTTGAGACGGCTGGGCGTTAATGTTATTGCAAAAGACGGCGGCACGATGCAGTACTTTTCGCAGTTGTGTGTGTTACCGAAAGAGCGTATCAATGTGGCCGTAATCTTTGCCGGCGCGGCAGACCCGGCAGCCGTTGCTGATACCGTTCTTGAAGCCACCTTGCGAGAGCTGGGCCTTATGGAAGAGGCGGCGGCTCAACCTGCACCTCCCGCTGACGCTCCCATCCCAGGTGAACTCCAGCGTTTCGCAGGGTTTTACAACTCCACTAATGGGCTTGTCCAGGTTGCACTGTCTGAGGATAAGAGCAGCATCATCCTATCAACCTTCGACGGCAGCGGCTTTGTTCCCTCGATTGTTGCTGCATATAAGGAGGACGGCAAGTTCCACGAGTCCAATGGCCTCAGCTTTTCCTTTGCCGAACACAGGAACGGAACGCTGTTATTAATGCATTTCTCTGAGAGTCCGGATGTGGGACACGCAGGTTTTGAGAAGTTGAGGCCTGCCGAGTCGATAGATCCCGGCGCCTTTCTCGGAAAGGCCTGGGTTCCGGTTAACCTGGGCAGAAATGATCTTTATCCCAGGGTTTTCAAGACACTCGCCATTCCTGAACTGCCTGGCTACATAATCGTTGCTGACGGACAGGTGTTCACTCCACTTGCTCTTAGCAGCCCCACTAGCACCAAGATGTCGTTCCACTATGTCCGGGATCAGTTTGAAGTATCGCTCCAGGAAATGCATGGAGAGACAGTGCTGCACACTTCCGGGGAGTACTTCATAGATGCGGCCATGCTGCCTGTTATCAAAAATGGCGATGATCTGCAGATTGAGCGCGCTGGGCATAACAAGTCAAGAGTGTTCGGGTTCAGCGGACAGGCAAGCTTTGACTTCCCGGAAAACGGAAGAGTTGTGGTCTTTTCACAAGGCTGTGAAGCGGTTTACGACAGCCTAAAGACTCCGATGCGCGAAGCGGAAGTTGAGGAAGGGATGTATCTGGTGTTCATCGGCGAGCCTGGAGATACTCTGCGAGTGCACGACCGGTACGATCCGGAAACCTGTCTTCGCGGACGGATCACGTGGCGACGGGCTTGTCATAACCATTAAGTAGAAAGCTGCGTGCTGCCGCCGCGGCCAAAGGCCACTCCGGCAGAGGTTGAATATCATTATGAAGAAAAGGAAGCCCCACCAAATGGGACCTTAGTGGTTCTCCTATGGGGCTTCCTTTTATGCTAAACCGTTTCGTGGCTAGAACATTCAGGACAGAGCTCCCAGTATGTCTTGCATTGTAACGATTTATGGGCCTGCTGTCATCATCAAGGCCGCGAAACGGTATTTTAGACTGCAATTTGAGAATACAGCTATGTACTTAAACTGAAAAACGTCCCGCAAAAATGTAGCACAACTTACAGCACGGCTCTGTATCGAGAAGGAGTATCAGCATCAGTATAGAAATTATTCACATGGTATACACAATCTTACAAGATGATCCGAGAAAACAGAGGACTGCTTTCAAGGCTGTTACACTGAGGCCAGTAACAGAGTGGGCGACACTCTTAGGGTAGCGTATAAGATCAGGCAAGGCACGGGGGGTGAGGTGGGGCAAAGCCAGGCAGGATCGGGTGATCTCATTATCGGCCAGTAGATGCCTTTCGGCGTTGAAAGCCAAAACACCAAAAATACTGATAAAGGAGAATGCGAATGGTGCTGAATGACTACATAAAGAAGCTAGATCAACTTGATTTCAAGAACCTGTATAACAGCGATTTCTTCCTAACATGGGAGAAAACCGGGGATGAGTTGGAAGCAATCTTTACTGTAGCAGACGCTCTGCGCCATCTGAGAGAAAGAAACATTTCCGTTCGAATATTCGACAGCGGCCTGGGAATATCCAACTTCCGTGACTTTTCCACCCGCACGCGTTTTAGCTTTGCCTCTGCATGCAATCTCTTAGGCCTTCAAGTAGTAGATCTCGATGAAGGTAAATCTCAGATTGCACACGGCGAGACAGTTCGAGAAACCGCGAACATGATCTCGTTTATGGCAGATGTAATAGGCATTCGAGATGATATGTATATCGGAAAAGGCAATGCCTATATGCGCGAAGTGGCTCAAGCAGTGCAACAAGGATATGAGGAAGGTATATTAGAGCAAAGGCCTAATCTCGTAAACCTGCAGTGTGATATCGACCACCCGACCCAAACCATGGCAGACCTCTTGCATGTCATTCACTATTTTGGCGGCATTGAGAATCTGAAAGGCAAGAAACTGGCAATGACCTGGGCGTATTCACCTTCTTACGGTAAACCTCTTTCCGTTCCGCAAGGTGTCATAGGTTTAATGACCAGGATGGGCATGGAAGTGGTGTTAGCTTACCCCGAAGGCTACGAGGTCATGGGCGAAGTCGAAGAAGTTGCAATCAAGAATGCTGAAGAATCCGGCGGAAAATTCATTAAGACCAACAGTATGGCGGAGGCATTCAGGAATGCTGATGTTGTCTATCCAAAGAGCTGGGCACCGTTCCTGGCGATGAAAAAGCGAACCGAGCTCTATGAGCAGAATGACTTTGATGGCATAGATGCACTTGAAAAAGAGCTCTTGGCCCAAAACGCCAATTATAAGGATTGGGAATGCACAGAAGAATTGATGAAGATTACAAACGACGGTAAGGCGCTTTATCTGCACTGTCTGCCTGCGGATATTTCCGGTGTCAGCTGCAAAGAAGGCGAAGTGGAAGCGTCTGTGTTCGATCGATACAGAGTTCCCCTGTATAAACAAGCAAGCTACAAACCCTACATCATTGCAGCAATAATCTTCCTGGCAAAAGTGAAGAATCCTCAAGAGATGTTGACAAGACTTGAAAAGAGAGGCCGATTCAGACTCGAAGCATAATCGGACAAGACAAATGATATGCAAGACAAATAATATGGCGGAGAGAGGGGGATTCGAACCCCCGCGCGGCTTGTTAAACCGCCTAAAGGTTTAGCAAACCTTCCCCTTCAGCCAGCTTGGGTATCTCTCCGCTTATTCTATCTTGTTT
>Ga0209204_1003317_pt1 | contig 11973 bp, 9 predicted proteins | sample AD_JPNMR2_MetaG_FD_184425 | JGI IMG/M metagenome (GOLD analysis project Ga0209204, IMG submission 184425) | Active sludge microbial communities of municipal wastewater-treating anaerobic digesters from Japan - AD_JPNMR2_MetaG (SPAdes) (version 2) | ecosystem: Engineered > Bioreactor > Anaerobic >... | reverse complement strand
GGGTGGAAGACGAAGGGGAGCAAACATGGGAATATTAAGAATTGACCACCCTGATATCATTGAATTTGTCACATCAAAACGGAAAAACATTCTGACAAACTTTAATCTTTCTGTTGCTGTCACAGACACATATATGGAAAGCGTTTTAAAAAACAAGAAATTTGAGTTGATAAATCCACGAACAAAGACCGCTGTAAAAAGCATACCTGCAAGAGAACTCTTTGATATTATATGCCAGTGTGCATGGGAAACAGGTGACCCTGGAATTATTTTTATTGACGAGATTAACAGAAAAAATCCGGTACCAGAAATTGGAACCATTGAAGCCACGAATCCCTGCGGTGAACAGCCACTGCTTAATTATGAATCCTGCAATCTTGGTTCAATCAACCTTACGAAAATTGTCGATAGTGGCTCTATAAATTGGGAAAAACTTAAACAAATTGTACAACTTGCCACAAGATTTCTGGATGATGTGATTGATGTAAATCACTATCCTATCAAGGAAATAGAACAGATGACTCTTGCCAGCAGAAAAATTGGACTTGGCATTATGGGATGGGCTGATTTGCTTGCTGAACTTGAAATTCCTTATGGGAGTAAAGAAAGTTTAAAACTTGCGGAAAAACTTATGGATTTTATTAACACCACTGCATTAGAATATTCAATCTATCTTGGAAAAATCAAAGGAAGTTTTCCGGATTTCAAAAGAAGTATTTACAGAGCACAATTTGACGCATTGAGAAACTGCACAAGAACCACGATTGCACCCACAGGCACCATCAGCATTATTGCTGGTTGTTCCAGTGGTATTGAACCATTTTTTGCAATTGCATACGGAAGAAAACTGGCTGGTTCAAGCATTTTTGAAATCAACCCTGTCTGGGAAAGAAAGGCAGCAAAACTCAAATTATTGAGACCAGAAATTACAGCAGAAATTCTAAAAACAGGTTCTCTTAAAAATATAAAAGGAATACCGGCGCATATCAAGAATGTATTCAAAACAGCTCTTGAGATTGAACCACAACATCATCTTCTCATGCAGGCAGCATTCCAGCGCCATACTGATAATGCTGTCTCAAAAACAATTAATCTACCAGAAAATGCAACAATCCAGATGGTAAAAAATATTTTTATTTCAGCATACAGAATGAAATGCAAAGGAATTACTATCTTTCGTTATGGAAGTAAATCATCTCAGGTACTTTACCTTGGAGAAGATTTTAGCCAGCTTGATTATCTTCAAATCGGCGAACACTTTTCTGGCTGCACAAAAGGATATTGTAATTATTAAATTTTTGTGCTTGCCTGCTCTTATTGTTTCAAGGATGCCATCAAGTTGTAAAAGAAGTTTTTCAAATAGATTGTCCATGTATTCTGCTGTTTCAGAAGATAAAGCACCATATCTTTTCAGATGTTTTGCGACCAGTTCCATAATATTTTCTCTGAATGCGGCAACCCTGTTTCTGTTCGTACAGCACGATTGACACTGATTTCCATCCACCCATTTTTCAATGGAAACCAGAGGTTCATCCAGCATTGTCAGAGCTGTTGAAACAGCTCTTTTATGATTGGCGCCGAGTTTGAAAATCATTTTTGCGCTGTTTCATTCACTCTGAAATGGATTACCAAAAACAGCAGATTTGCCAAGTTCCCATTCAATTTCAAGCAATCTATTGTATTTCGCAATTCTTTCGCTTCTACAGGCAGAACCAGTTTTAATCTGTCCACCAGCCATTGCAACAGAAAAATCTGCCATAAATGTATCTTCTGTTTCACCGCTTCTGTGAGAAATCACATATCCCCAGCCCGCTTTTCTGCATAGATTGATTGCCTGGATTGTTTCTGTCACTGTCCCTATTTGATTAAGTTTTATTAACACTGCATTGCTGGCTTTCTCTTTTATTCCCTTTACTATGAACTTCGTGTTGGTAACATAAAGGTCGTCGCCGACAATCTGAATTTTGTTGCCGAGCTTTTCAGTCATTTTCTTAAACCCAGCCCAGTCATTTTCAGCAAGGCCGTCTTCAATGGATACTATTGGATACTTTTTTATCCAGTTTTCATACAGTTCTATCATTTCTTCAGAAGTTTTTTTACCCTGCTTTGACTTTGCCAAATTGTATGCGCCATCTTCATAAAAAGAACTTGCAGCAGGGTCAAGCGCAATTGCAATATCAATTCCTGGCTTGTATCCTGCTTTTTCTATCGCCCTGACAATCACCTCGCATGCCTCATCATTACTTGATAGGTTGGGAGCAAAACCTCCCTCGTCTCCCACTCCTGTTGAATAACCTTTTTCTGAAAGAATTTTCTTGAGCGCGTGAAATGTTTCTGCGCCATATCTCAACGCTTCCCTGAAATTTGGCGCACCAATCGGCATCACCATAAACTCCTGAAAATCCACACTATTATCCGCATGCTTTCCGCCATTAAGAATATTCATCATTGGAACAGGAAGTCGTGTGGCGCCTGTTCCACCAAGATACTGGTATAGAGGAAGACCAGAAAGTTCTGCCTGTGCCTTTGCCACTGCCATTGAAACAGCAAGAATCGCATTTGCGCCGAGATTTCCTTTATTTGGAGTACCATCCAGTTCAATCATAATCTGGTCTATTTCTGCCTGTCTGTGGGGTTCCATTCCAATGACTCTTGGAGCAATGATATTGTTAACGTTTTCAACTGCCTTCAGCACTCCCTTTCCGCCATATCTTTTTTTGTCCCCATCCCTCAATTCAACTGCTTCGTTCTCACCTGTTGAAGCACCTGATGGCACTGAACTTGACACCTTTATTCCGTTGCTCAAACAACAAAAAACCCTTACTGTGGGATTGCCCCTTGAATCAAGAATTTCCATTGCATTGAGTGAAGAAATTACAACTCTCATATTTTCCTCCGGTTTAGGGTTAAATCTGGAATAAATATATTATCTCTATTTTTTTGTTTCTAATCAAGTTTTGCCTGCGTCTCAAATGCAAAGTTTTCTATCGATTGCTGGAAATTTGATTCAAAAATTGTGTCATAATACCCCTGATACTTCCAAGTAACTGACTAATTTTTTTATTGACACCACAATTGCTCAAAATTGGTAGGAGTCATCAGCCAGAAGGCAATTTTGGGGGGACTCCATCCATCAAATTCATTAATATTCTTGCAAACTCAGTTTATCTTGAAACTTGTTCCCTGATACCGAATGGCTGGGTTTCAGTCACTGATCTATTATCACTTCCATAAAGTTTTGCCCTGACATAATTAGCAACTTTTCCATCTGATGTCTTAATCTGATATTCTGGACCAGTGCCAACGATTTTTCCATTTGAAATCCATTCAATCTTACTGCAATTTATTGCTTCTATGTGTATCAACATATTCTTATTATCCACTTCTATCTTCTTAATGATTGCTGGAGTACTATTAACTCCATCAGGACAATAAATAAAATAAAAATGTCCTTTTTCCATTGCATTTCTTAACTCCTCAGTTGTTAAATTAGACAGGAGAAACATGTTCCAATTCTTGCCAATATGTTCAACTCGATGAGCATCATCATTAGAAAATCCCCATACAGGTCTATCAGGCATCAATTTTGTCAAAACATTATCCCAAATTGTCTTACAAGATGGATACCTATCCCCTTGATTATATACCTCCATGCCCACAATCACAGGATATTTTTTAAACAAACTTACGTACCAGGCATCAGTAAAATGATATCTTCCTGGATGAACCAGCACAGCAAGTCCCTGATTTTTTTCTATACTTTCTATAACATCCTCTATTGTTTTTGCACTGGCAATATCAATATTCAAGTTGAAATAACTTCCAACATCATGATCTTGTGAAATCTCTCTTCCTGGCACTGCAATCATACCGATTGATTTAGCATTTCTATCTTCATACAACCCTGTTTTTCCATTGCTGGTTATCAAACTTTTAAAGTTTTCCCAGGGATATGTGATATTACCAGGATTTTTATTCATCTCACTATGATCTGTAATGGATAGAATTTTATAGCCAGAAGAAGCATAAATGTCAACAATGTTCTGGGGATGAAGTTTGCCATCACTCGCAGTAGTATGGATATGTAAATTTGCTTTATATTGACCCACTTGTTCCCAGGTGATGCCATCATAAGGATTAATGAAATAAGTATTCTCAACAGCGCCAAAAAGCAATCCGCAAAGAAAAATCAACGCAAGCATAGAAAAAATTTTCAGTTTCATTCCAGCCCTTTTATAATTGAAAAATTAGCCCATCATTACTTCAAAATTTCTATCATTGCCCTGAATTGGAAGGTAAATCCATTTTCCACCACAACCGGATGAAATATGAAATCCCATTATCACTTCAAGAGCAATGAGACCGTCTTTCCCTGTACAGGCAGGCGTTCCTGATTCAACAAGGCAACTGACAATATCCTCCATCGCATAATCAAGGGATGTCTTATCACTGGCTTCAGGAACAATTTCCTTTGAACCACCCTGCCAAAAATTTATCTTTGCACATCTGTTTTGAATAACAATTTCTCCTCTGTCTCCAGTAATCCTCACAACCAGTGGAAACAATCCTGCCTGTGGCGCATCAATAAATGCTCTCATCCCAGATGAAAATACAATGATTCCCCAGCCACCAGGGTCCTTATATTGAGGTCCCCTACAATCAGGATATAAAACCGGGTCTAAACTTCCACTGACTGCCACAGGCTGTTGTCCTGTTAACATTCTCAATGCATCAAACATATGCGTCCCAATATTACCCAATCTACCTGTGGGCCAGTGAACACAGGCATGTTGAATTTTCCCTATACTGTACGATTGAATGCACTCGCGACAGTTACGCCAGAACCTATTCCATCTCCTGGTATGATTAATTGCAAGTATTGTGCGATGTTTATCACACATTTCCAGCATCCTATCAGCATCAGAAAGTTTTGTGGCTATGGGCTTTTCACAAAAAACTGCCCTGACACCCAATTGAGCACAGCCAATTGTGATTTCTGCGTGAGATGGCGTATGTGTTGCAATACTCACAATATCTGGTTTTTCAACTTCAATCATTTCACGCCAGTCAGCATAAACTTCTGTATCTGGAAACTTCTGTTTGAATCTGGCTCTTCTACCTTCATCCCTGCTTGCGCCAGCAACAAGTTTGATATGTGGATTGTTTGCCATTGCCTGTGCATGGGTTCCATCAAGGTTTCTCACATCCTGCCCGATTGCCCTTCCTGAAAGTTCATCACCGGCGCCAATGAAACCAAGCCCGATCACAGCACCCTTAAAAATTGGTTTATCTGTCATCTTTTTTTGGATCAGAAACCTGAATTACTGCGATATTCTGCCGCGAACCTGCTGAAATGGATTTTACTTTTCCCTGTATTTCCTGAACAACATTGGCCTGACCAAAATCATTCCTGCCCCACGCATACACTTTCCCATCCTTTGTTAGCGCCAGACTATGAAAACCTCCTGCTGACACTGATATAACATTGCCCTGTATTTCTGAAGGTACCCTGCACTAACCATATTCATTGTATCCATTCGCATACACCTTTCCTTCTTTTGTTATGAATAAACTGTGATAACCACCTGCTGATATAGCAACAACATTCCCCTGAATCTCTGATGGCACACTGCATTGTCTCCATTGATTATTGCCCCATCCGTACACTTTGCCATCCTTTGTCAGGGCAAGGCTGAAATCTCCACCTGCTGATACTGCTATCACATTACCCTGAATTTCAGGAGGAACCTTGCACTGGCCAATTTCATTTCTTCCTGTGGCATATACCTTTCCTTCATTTGTAAGAAAAAGAGTATGAACTCCTCCGCATGATATACTGGCAATTTTACCCTGTATTTCCTGGGGAACATTGCATTGTCCATCATTATTAGTCCCCCATCCATACGCTTTACCGTCTTTTGTCAGAACAAATCCATGATATCCACCTGGAATTATATTGATTATCTCTCCTTCAATTTTTGATGGGATGTTACACTGATTGAAATCATTGTGTCCCCAGGCAAAAAGTTTACCATTGCTGGATAACCCTGTTGCGTAGTCCCATCCTGCAGCAGCCAGTTTCACATTTCCCTGCAATTCCTGAGGGATATTGCTCTGTCCGAATGCATTGTTGCCCCAGGCATATACCTTTCCATTTTTTGTCAGGGCGATAACATGATAACCGCCTGCTGAAACTCCAGCAATATTGCCCTGAAGGATTAATGGCATGTTACTGAGCTGTCCGTACTCATTGTTTCCCCCACCGTACAATTTTCCATCCTTTGTCAGAACAAGCGTAAAAAGCGCGCCACCTGTTACGTCTACGATGTTTCCCTGTAATGGAACAGGGATGTTTCTTTGCCCTCTTTCATTGTTTCCCCATGCATACACTTTGTTATCCTTTGTCAATGCATAACTTATGGCTACGCCGGCAACAATTTTTATTACATTTCCCTGAATTTCCTGAGGAACCAGGCATTCTCCAGATTGGTTATTTCCCCACGCATACACTTTCCCATCCTTTGTTAGCGCCAGACTATGCAGGAATCCTGCTGAAACAGCAGACACATTCCCCTGAATTTCTTTCGGCACATTGCACTGTCCCTCTTCATTTCTACCCCAGGCGTAAAGTTTCCCTTCATTTGTCAATGCCAGATTATGGTCTCCACCGGCATAAATGCTGATAACCTTTCCTTGAATTTCTTTCGGCACATTGCACTGTCCGGCATTATTATTTCCCCAGGCATAAACCTTATTGTCTTTCGTGAGAGCAAGACAGTGATGTCCGCCACCGGATATGACTATTGTTTTTCCCTGTATTTCCTGAGGAACACTGCTTTCTCCCCATATGTTTGAACCCCACACATATACCTTTCCATCTTTTGAAAGAGCCATGCTATGAGCACCGCCCGCTGATATGCTTTTAAACTCTGTTCCTTCTGGAATATAAGGATACGTCTGACCTCCCCATCCAACAATCATTTCTTGAGCATGAACCCCAACAACTGCACACAATACAGTTGCCAGCATTACACCAATCACATACAAAACTTTTTTCATTTTCTGCCTCCTTCGGATTAAATGTCCAGCCATTTAATTTTATCATTTTTTCAAAAGGTTGACCGCATTAAAATAGAAAATGTTCTGTATTTCGGCAGCAGTCAGTCCTGCGTGCTCTGATGCCTGTTTGAGCGCCCGCAGGGTTTCCAGCCCAAAACAGACAGGTTCACAGGTTGAAAAGTGTTTCCAGTTGAAGTTTTCCGTATCAAGCCATAAAAAACCATTCCCGATTGTAAAGGACCGCCCTAATCTCTCAGAAAGTGGATAATCTGTTCCCCATAGAACTTTGTGTACACCAAGTTTTTGAATCGCAGAAACAATTGTTGATGATTCACAGATCACAGATGTGTCAACCCAGATATTTTCAATATCTCTCAATTTATCAATACCTGCCTCAAAATTATATGTATTGAAATTTGCTCCCATGTGGGCAAGTATCAATTTCACCCGCGGATATTTTTTGCACATTTTTCTGATAAATTGATAATTAGAAGGGTCTGCAATTGTATAATACCTTACAGGATGCAGTAAAATCACAAGTTTATGATGGTGGGCAATTTCCCATAATCTTTCGGGAAGAAATCCACAAACAGGAGAATTCAGGGTTGGCTGTAACCTGCTGAATACATGGTAAACCTTCAATCCAGCAATTTGAGAATTCGCAAGATGTCTTTCTATGCTGTCAGTTTTAGAATCAGGCGTTACAAATAAAAGGCCATAACAATCAGAATGTTTTTCAAGCTGTTTGATGAGAAAGTCATTGCCTGTTTCAAACACATTTTTCATGAATGGAATAACACTGAAAAAACCGCCTGAAGGATTTTTGCCCAGCAATTTTTTCATGTGGCCTCTCCACAATTTGATACCAACTTCATCAGGACCACTTTTGAACCAGGCAGCTTTCCCTTTCACATAAAAATCAAAATCCTCATCTCTCAATCTATAAATATGAGCGTGGCTGTCAAATGTAAGGGCAGGAACAAAACCCTTCAATCCTTCAGCAATTTTTCTTTCAGTTTGTGAGTATAACCTTTTTGCCCAGTTTTTGTTCACGGTCTTATCCTTATCCATTCTATATTTGTGTGGTCTGGATGATTACCGCAGTAATATGCGATGATAAAGTCTGAATTGTCTAACTTTGTTGCGACAGGCCAGCCAGTGGAAAATTTATTAAACTCTGCCCAGGTATCTTTCATTGATTTCTTCTCAATTCCTTCAAAGTTTGTGGCACTGTTGTAAATCATCATTTCAGTATTTTCAGGCCATGTCTTTCCCAGGTCATCACTCACCCTTATTTTAATCACAGGGTATCTGTCCCTTTGAATAAAAGGCATTGCTATCTTTCTGTCCGGAAGAGAAATAACATGCCCTGGCTGTCCCCATACTCCTGTGTCCCATATTTCTGACCATGTCTTTCCGCCATCTGCAGAATACCGGGCGTGAATATTTAAGTAAGAACAGCTTTCATTGTTGTAAGTCCAGAACACATCAAAAATACTGCCATCCGAAAGGACAGACGCTCTCTGGTCCCAGTAAAAAATCTTGTTCTCAGGGTCTTTTGCCACAATCACAGGTTGATTCCATGTTTTTCCTCTATCTCGGGAGAATAGCAAAATTGAGGCATGTTGCCACGGCGATGAATCGTAATAGGGCTTGTTCAGTTCAAATTGCAAAACAAGGCAGTCCGGTTCAATGTATAGCGCAGGACCTGTAACAGGAACAGGCCAGTTGAAATAACAAAAAGTATCAACAAATTCTGGTTGAGACCAGGTCAGTCCGCCATCAAAAGACCTAGAAATAAAAATCAGACAATCCAGAACCCCGGTTGTTTTTTCGTTGAATGCAGGCAGAGCAGGATTTGTATAGTCAACCCAGTGGAGTGCGGCAAACACTTCATCATTACCGAGAGATGTCAGGTATCCTCCTCTAAAAACACCAATTTTGCCATTGAACTCTACTGGTTTGAACGGAGCAAATGGTTCGCTCCAGTTTTTTCCCTGGTCATCCGAGTATGAAAGAAACACCCTTTGATTCCAGTTATTATTCCTTGCAGGTGCTGCCCTGCAACTTACAATCCATCGGCCAGAAGGAAGCACACAAAAACCAGGAAACAGACAACTCTGACAATCAGTACCTTTTTTTCCTTTGATTGCTATTCCACAATCAATAATTTTCATGATTTTATTTCAGGTTTTCAAGCGCCATGATTTTCTGGGCTATGTTCCACCTCCATGCCTCAAGAGTATCTGGCTGAAAACTTTCTTTTGTCACGAAATCTGGTCTGTATTGCACAGGTATTGCGTCCAGTATTTCTTTCTTCACCTCTTCCCGTATTGCTTCTGCTTCTTTGATTTTCTCCATGTTTCCAGACCTTTTGATATTTTCAATCGTTTTCTCAAGGGTGTAAATGTACATATAGTCATAAATGCCATCGCGAAATCCTTCCAGTCCAGGGGTATCTTTTGGACCTTCTGGCGAAGGCAAAGCGTAATATTCTCCGGCATGTGCTCCACCTCTATTTCTGGGATTGAAATCATCATAGGCATCCGGCCCTTTTGGCCACATATACGCCCATTGTCCGATTGCCTTGCCACCTGCCCTGTACTGGTAAAACCCTGTGTACAATCTATCTATCCTGTAGTCAGTCCCCATGCTTCCACCATTATCACTCCAGAGTTGTTTTTTCATTTCCATAACTGCATTGATGATATCCTGGTTGATATGTTGAGCGTACATCATGCATGCATCCACAAAAGGTCCTATTTTATGCAAAGTTTGAGTGTGCAGGGTTTCATAAAGCAAAGCGTCTTTTACCCTTGACCTTACCAGTTTACAAAGGGTAATTGCATCCTCTGTAAGTTTCTGGCTGTTGGCTGGTTCATCAACAATCAGAAAATAAACCTTGAATGAATAACCGTTTGTTTTGATAAAATTAATGATGTCCTGTATTAACTGGACATACAAATCCTGCCATTTTTCTGACATAAAAGGAACACCGAAATAAGCGCTGTGAAAATAAACCTCATTCGGCAGGTCAATAAGAACACATTGAAACCCTGCTTGCTTTGCATTGTCAAGGGTTTCCTTCAATGAACTCATTCCCCTTCCTTTCACCACCTTTGTAAAATCAAAATTGTATTTGCCATCTTTCGTTTCATAAGGTGGCAGGCATCCTGTGATACCGATCATATTTGCATTATGTTGAACCATATGCCTGAACATCAATGGTTCCTGCTCTGGATAGAAAACTTTTCTATTCGGATCAGAACCATAAACAGTTGCCCAGTCATGATTTCCATAAAAAAATCCCCAGTACACATCATCAGGCTTTTGCAATTTAACTGGAAGAACCCTCAGGGATAAAGGCACTGACAGTAACACTTCTTCTTTTGTTTTCTTTATCGCCTTTATCTTGATAGAACCATTGTATATGCCGGACTTTGCGTTTTCAGGAATTGAAAATGTAAGATAATACTGTGTTGTTACACCTTTTTCAAGTTTACCGCTTACCCTGTCAAGATAAAATGGAATCACATGATAGGTGTTACCAAGATATTTTCTTGGAAGATATATCATCTCTCTAATTTCAGCCATACTTTTTAAGTCGCCTGTTATTTCCATCTGTATGGCATCAAATTCAACAAACGGTCTTATACAAAAATTCCTTGCAAGTATTTCGCCGGCACAACCCCATGCCCTGATTTCTTTTTTTCTTATTTCTGGCGCCTTGGTATAAGGGTAAATGATGTTTTCAGGTCTGCTTTCCCAGAGAAAAAACCCTGTTTTGTGTTCTTCAGGGTCAATTTTTGCCTCTGGTTTATAAAAATCAGGATATTTGATTTCAACAAAATCAAATGGAATCTTTGAACCTGTCATTGATTGAACCTGGCCTGATTGTTTTTCAACGCTGTCAATGATGTATTCCACATGGGGACTGATTCTGATATCATCCACCCATACATATCCTGTTTCCTGATATGTTTGAATATGCACCGCAATTTTCTTTGCTTTTGCGGGAGTTTTTACGCTCATTGTGTACGGCGTCCAGTCAAATGTCCCCCTTACCTCCAGTCTTGCACCCTTTCTATCAATGTATTTGTTATTTTCGTCATAGTAATTCACATAAGCAACAATGGCAAAATTGCTACCTTCTTCAGCATCGCTTTTCCCGAAAAATATGAGGTCATACATTGTGTCAGGTTCTGCTGGAAGGAAAGCACTGAAAATATAACTTGAATCTTTAACATCTTTTTTCTTCCTCATCTTCATTGAACCCTTTTTCATATAACCGGTGTTTTCGTCAAAACTAGTATCTCCCCAGGATTTGAATTCACCCTGTCCATTATCAAAACTTCCTCCTGAAAGAAGATTGATGTCAAGGTTTGATTTATACTGTGATACTGGTTTTCCTTTTACGCCGGCTACATCAAAATATACATAATACCTTTCAATATCCAGCCCCTTTTCCCATACAATAATTCCACGAGCGTTTTTTTCTTCGTCAAAATCTGGACGCGGAACAAAATTGAATTTTACCTCTGCAAAAGTCCCGTCTTTTTTCACTCCAATCACCCTGATTGAAGAAATATCAAGTTTCCTGTTCTCTGGGGAAATCTTATCAAGCAAAGATGTGAAGTCAATCTTTGCCGCATACAATTCCGGCATTACTGGCTGTATATCCTGTTGTACGGCTGACCTGAAATTCCATTGATTATTCCACCATTTTGTCTGTCCAGAAACAGGAATTGTAACCAATATGACCGTCAACATTATTAAAAACACCTGCAATCTTTGAAAACCTCTCATTTTGCCTCCTCGTTGTAAAAAGGTCCTTTACCTTTTCTAACAACAGTTGTTGTAATCTCCTTTGTTTTCCCGTATTCCATCTGTATGACGAGTATACTGATTCCAGAG
>Ga0209204_1003304_pt1 | contig 12022 bp, 24 predicted proteins | sample AD_JPNMR2_MetaG_FD_184425 | JGI IMG/M metagenome (GOLD analysis project Ga0209204, IMG submission 184425) | Active sludge microbial communities of municipal wastewater-treating anaerobic digesters from Japan - AD_JPNMR2_MetaG (SPAdes) (version 2) | ecosystem: Engineered > Bioreactor > Anaerobic... | reverse complement strand
GTAAAATTAATTAATGAATATATTCTTAGATAAAGGAGATGTATAACAATATGCCTGGATTTTTTGCGACGATGAAAGCTATTAATAGAATTACAGATAAATTGTTGGACATTGGTAAAGATTATGTCGCTAAATTTAAAGCCGGTGAGATGAGCGCTCAAGAGTATGAGAACGAGATGGTTGGTAAAATATATGAAATAACTAATATGTATTCAAATGGAGATGAAGATCTAGAGAAATATTTACGAAACCAATTCGCCGATAATGCTGTCAAATTCCTCAAAGAAGGTATTAATAACTACATAGAAGGCATTGGACGTGAAATGTCAGAAATTCCTACAGATAAAGAAATAGAGTCGGAAGATGAGGATTTAGAGGTTGTGCCAGAATCAGAAGAAGAAATATCTGAAGATATATCAAGTAACAGGAAAGCTGCTGTATCCTCTAAATTTGCAAGTGATGAAGTTAATATAGAGGTGGATAATCTTATTCAAGATTTACTCAAATTGTTGTAAAACTAATTTCTGGTGAGGTGGAATTTTAATATGGATGATGAGTATGTATTCATGAAAGATCCACCTAAGAGAAACACAAATAATTATTGGTATAAAGATTCTGATGGTAATTGGTATTTGGCAGCTATTAATTTAAACAATAACAATAACTATGGTGTTGTATAATGTACGACATTTTTAATATATCAGATTTTTGTAATAATTATATTTTTTACTTTATCATATCTCCTTGCCCGCAAATTATTAACAGGAGAAAACGTTTGCTGATATAGTAAAGTCTTTAATTGCGTTTTTAGTAAATGTAATCAGTGTAATAGGATTCTATTAATATTTAAATCTTCTAATAGACTGAGGAAGGTGCGATATGATGATAAGTCCGACATATGGCAAGCTATCGTTAGAAGAAACTGTAGAGAAAATCAACAAATTTATCAGCGAAAAGCCCGGTAGCTATAAATTTATTATTGGAACTGATAGTCAAAAAGTTGATGGCAGTATTGTTTTTATGACCGCTTTAATAGTACACCGCATTGGTAATGGTGGTATATATTTTTATGACATGAAAATTTCCAAATACAAATTAAGCTTAGCCGAAAGAATATTCACCGAAGCCAGCTACAGCATAAAATTTGCCGCCGAGCTTCTAAAGAAAATAGATGAAAATATCTATCCATTTTATAAATCTTTATCCAACCTCGAAATCCATATCGATGTTGGTAAAGACGGAGAAACTAGAGAACTAATTAATGCCGTAACTGGAATGGTCAAAGGATGCGGCTATAAAGTCAAATATAAACCAGAGTCATATGCTGCTACTAAGGTAGCCGACAGATACACGAAACATTTGTAGGTGAGGAGTTGGCTAGCTATATGAATAAAGTACTATCAAATCGTAAAGATTTGCCAGCCGATATTAAAACAACACAGCTGATCAAAGCTCTAAAAAAACTTGGTTTTACCGAGGAAAAATCTTCTGGCAGCCATTATAAACTCAGAGCTCCAAACGGCGACATATTTCCAATACCAAGACATAATATCACTAAAACTACAGTAGTAAAAACAGCTTTAAAGAGATTAGGAATTCCATTTGAGCAGTTCAACGCTGTCTATAACAGCGTTATAATAGCAGATTATATAAAGGAGGAAGTAAAACGTGGAAAGGCTAGAAAATCTAAACAGCAGTGTTCTGGCAAGCGCTAGTTATGATGAGAAGCTGCAGCTTCTGACTATAGCTTTCAAAAGTGGTAAAACGTACGACTTCTTCGACGTGCCTCCAGAAATTTGGAACGGTTTTAAAGAAGCCGAATCGAAAGGCAGCTTCTTCTCGAGAAATATAAGAGGAAAATTCAAACCAAAACTCATCTGAGTATCACACAAATGCTCCCAATCGGGAGCATTTTCTATGTTCAAATACCAGTAATTGTGATATAATTATAGTATAAAATCGGCTGCCGAGCTTCTAAAGAAAATAGATGAAAATATCTATCCATTTTATAAATCTTTATCCAACCTCGAAATCCATATCGATGTTGGTAAAGACGGAGAAACTAGAGAACTAACTAGAAATATATTTATATAAATATTATTGATTTATGTATACATTATTCATCGATAGTCTTTAAAAAAATTAGTGTACAACATCACCAATACATGATATAATAACTATAGAAATTAGGATATGTTGGGGGTGTAATAAATGAGTTATTATTCAAGATTTGGAAGAATATTATATGATTTAAATGGAAATATCATTGATGAAAATAATCCACCAAAGTGCCATTATTGCTATGATCAAGGATACATTCCGTCTAGCTATTCAGACGGCGATGTTGATCCGTGTCCATTTTGTGACGCCATAGAGCGGCGACGTGAGATGGAGAATAAAAATGCCTAACATTCTTTTTGAGACCATTTTTGGATCGAAACTATACGGTACACAGACAGCTGACAGTGATACAGATTATAAAGCTGTCTATGCTCCGTCATTAGAAGATTTGACCTTAGGCAAAGTCGACGTGTTTTCTGTTTGGACAGATAACGAGACTTGGTGCGGTATCACTAAACCGCATACTGCGCTTCAAAGATACAGGGAAAAGATGGGCATTGATGCTAAACTAGTTGTCTGCGGCTGCACAGCTACTGAATTCACTATTGCCGATCCTATGGATCCAGGAATGCTTGATATTGTCGGTTTTGATTCTGCCGTGCCGCAGTTAATAGATGAGTTTTCAATAGGAGCAATATAAGAGGAGGGTGTTAATATGATAACTGATAGTAAGCTAATCGAGTTTTACAAAAAGTACATAGATCTAAAAAATAAAATAGATATATTCGAAAAAACTTTAGACAATTATAAAGCAGAAGTGCTCGATGAAAAAAAGCCATCCAGCAAAAGGATATTCTTAAGAGAAAGCGTGTTTAAATTGGCGTTTAAAGATTTAGTTGAATCACATGAAAATTTTACTAGCTTACAAATGTATGATCCGAATTTTGAGGATCATATAGATGTTTATATTTAATAGCATAAAAGAGGGTGATTAATCACTCTCTTTTTATGTTTATAATTATTTGACTGGATAGGAGATATCATAATGAAAATATTGGAAACTAGTTTATTCGGTTTTGACACTTCGGCGTATTTAAATAACGATTGGAAGCAATTAGAAGTACTCTGGAATAAAAATATTATATATAACTGGTATGAATTCACGATAATACATTTATCGTGGAGTTTTAATTTTATAAAGAGTAAAGAAGAATTTTCCAAAAAAATTGGCAAACATATAAAAATAGGACACGTTCCTAAGATCTCTATTGGAATTAGAATAGGATTATTAGGATTTAATTTGATGATTACAATTTTTAAAGATTGGATTGATGAGAATTGAAAATTACTAAAGAGGCATCTCCAAGAAAAGGTTGGCAGATTAGTTCAGATGATGGAAGCAGATTTATAGTATTTAGTTTATTCAGTCCATTATCGTCCGACTGTAATTTTCTAGATATATCTTTTGTAATAGATAAGAATTATCCAGCTTTTGAATTTTCAATCTCATTTATCTTCTTTAATATTTTTTATAGAAGTAACAAACCAGAAACTATGAAGATGTTTGATGAAATTGAGAAAGAATTAGAAGAAAATAAAAGCGAATATATAGATATAGATACCTTTATCGATGATTTAAATAAAAATAAGAAAGGATAGTGATATAATATGTATGAGTGTATACCTTGTGTTTGTGGAGCTCCAGGCTGTGTAATACTAATAAGAGCGATTAAGAGTGATAACAGTGAATTTTTAGATGATAGAGTAAGTGATTACAATTACGACATAATATATCCAGTGTATTATGAAGATCATATACTCTATACAGGTAAGTGGCATTTTATTACTAAATATTTTCGATATTTGAAAAGATTTTTTAAATATATCTATAAAATTATTAGTAATGATATATATTTAGAATATGATGTAATGTTAGATGATGAAAATGCACAGAAATTACAGGAGATCGATCCGACAATAATTGCTAAAAAAGAGAATGAAACAAGCTTTTATACTATCGCTAATAAAGTCAAAGTTGATGTGTCGGAAATTCCGTTCTTCGTCATTCTTAATTTCCTTTTCAAAGGATATATGGCTGGTGAATATTGCAAATACATTAACAATATGGGAATGTATAGACCTAGATACAGCTATGTAGTGTTCAGAATATTTTAGCTTATTAAGTTATATAAAAAAGAGGTGAATTGTATGCCTTATGCCAAAAATTTTAAATTGAAAGGAATGCCTCATATGAAGTTGTATGATAGAGCTTATGATTTGTATCGAGTAACAAAAGATTTAGTTGAATATATCAATAGTATGGAATTGATCAAAGATAATCCGGATAATTTTCTCCAAATATATGTGACGCGGGTACAAGATGTTTTGAAAGACATTGAAAGTTAAGGAGGAATATACCATGGAGGAACTCTCAAAAGAACAGCGAAAACGTCTTAGAGAATCACTAGCTAACATGGAAGCGCAAGAAGTACCGCTCTTCGATATCGATAGTGAAAATAATTACATTAGAAAAAAGGAAAAAATAGAATTATCGTTGCTCCAATTCAGGAAAAACATCTGCTTGCCTGAAAACGCTAAAGAAAAAGCTCAATATGAAGAAGAGATGGCTGAATGGCTTGGAATTGAATCTTGCGTTGTTAGTCCATTAACTGAGGAGGAGGAAGAGAGATTAAAATATCTGGAAAAAAAGTTGTCTGACGCTGATAATGGAATTTAATAATAAATAATTTTTATCGTTTATAATCCGTCTTTAAAAAATACAAGAAGGTTTTAGACGGAAACCTTTAATAATTATAAGCGGAGGTTAGTCCATTATGATTAGCAACAATCTAGTAGCTGTTATCAAATGTGAAGGCAAAATTTTGCGAGAGAAGAAAGATAAAGTCTACCTTCCATTCGGCTCAGAATATTCGATATTAATAAAAAATTTAAATTCGCGTGATGCTCTGGTTAATATATGGATAGACGGCGAACCAATTTTTGATATGTGTTCAGGTCTAATAGTTAAAGCTGATTCTGATATTGAGTTAGACAGATTTTATCACACTAACAACAGATTTAAATTCATTGAAAAAACACAAGAAATAATAGATCAGCGCGGAGATAACATCGAAGATGGTATAATAAAAATCGAGTTTCAATTTGCTAAATGCCAAAACTATTATACGCAGCCGTCATATCAGATAATAAGAGTACCATATTGGAATCCAACTCCATATTTTATTATTAGATGGGACGATCCAGTTTATACCTTACCGACCAACTCAAACCCGCCGAAACAAGATTATGTAGTCATTAATAGCACAAATTGTAATATGTCTGATACAGCATCGCTAAATTATCTTTCAAATACTTCTACTACGATTAATTCGCAAGAACCAGATGTTAGTGAAGAAGGCATCACTACAAAAGGATCTCCGAGTAATCAGAAATTTTGTTATGGTTATATTGGAGATTTAGATAATATAAAATATGTCATGTGTTTTCAACTTAGAGGTTATAGAAAAAGCGATAAAGAAAAGGTAACTGAGCCTATTCTGACAAATAAAAAAATTAAATGCGAAGTTTGTGGTAAAAAAGTTAGTACTAATCAGAATTATTGTGATAGGTGCGGCACTGCACTATTTTGAAATTAAATTATAAAGAGGGGATTGTTAATCTCCTCTTTATAAATAATTAGAAATAAATTATAAGGAGGTAGTAATAAATGGAAAGGGAAGAGGATATAGGAATAAAATTTATCAAAATCGCCCTAGATGACGATAATTATGTATATGGTGTATTTAAATATAATTATCCTTATGGAGTAATTAAATATTTAAAAACTGAAAATTCTTTTATTTTTGGATCTACAGGGTCAATTTGTCTTACTCAATCCGATTTTGAGGAGATTACTAATTTTATTAAAAGCATTAACGCTACTGTTAAAAGTAGATAATTATTACAGTTTACGATACACCTCCTTTATGATATAATATCAAATGTATCTGTCATAAAGGAGGTGTTTTTTATGGCGATGCGAGAAAAGTCAAAGGCGACCAGCTGGAAATATGATGGTCGTCGTGGCAGAAAAATATCTAAAAAATTAGCAAATACATATGAAAGACGTCAGGCTAAGAAAGAAATTAAAGAGGCTAACATGAAAGGATGGATGTTAATTGCCGGATAAAAAAACTTTATATATTAACCTATTTGGTGGTCCTGGAGTTGGCAAGAGTACTTTAGCCGCTGGCCTTTTCTGGTTTTTTAAAACTAATAGATTAACGCTTAAACACAGTTATGTGATAGAATTAGTAAGAGAATTTGCTAAAGACCTTGTTTGGGCACAAGATTTATATACATTAAAAAATCAGGTATATGTAACAAGCACACAGTATCATAGAATGTATGTGTTGAACGGAAAAGTCGATATGGCGATAACAGACAGTCCGCTGCTCTTGGGATTATTATATGGCGATTATCCAGCTTCATATAAGCCGTATTTATTAGATTTACACAATACTTTCAATAACCTTAACATATTCATTGAAAGAAAGGTACCGTTCGAACAAGAAGGCAGACAACAGAATGAAATTGAAGCTATAGATAAAGATCGTGAGATAAAAAATATATTAACAGAAAATAACATCGAATTTATTATATATAATGAATTATTTTCATATGAAAGCTTACGAAAGCTTAGCCTTAACATAATTGATCATTATAATAGGATAAACGAAAGCAGGTGATAGAATGAGACTAGCTGTAATTAAAATCGGCGGAAGATTAGCAGTTAATAGTCGTTCAACATCTGGCGGAACAAATGAAGTTATAGAAATATTTAAAAGACTTACTAAATATGGTATTAAAGCCGACCTATATACAGAGGTGCTGCCTTCAGATGACATAATATCTGAAATTAATATTATAAATCTAGATGAAGAGTCATTAAAAAACATAAATAAAAAAAATTATGACCTATTGTTAGTATTTAACGGCAATGCCAATTTCTTCGGTGGAGCTGAAGATCCGCTTTCTATTTTGAATTATAGGGCGATCAATAATTTTGATGGAAAAGTCTTGTACTGCTTAACGGATTTAAATCTAATCCTAAAACAAATACATAAAGCTGTCGCAAGTAAAGAATGGGGGTCTAAATATGACCCAGCAACATTAGAGATAAAACGCGATGATATGTATCTGATATCACAAGCCGCCAAAAACGATGAAATCCACAAAATATTCATTAAGAATGGTATCAATATAAAAAAAGAAAATATCTATCATTTTCCATGGGAGATGTTTCCTGCTTTCGCTCTTAGTAATTACAACAAACCGTGGAGAAGTGTTGATTTGATTTATGGCGGCACATTCAGAAGCGGTAAGAGAGAAAGCGATTTGATAAAATATTATTTCGGTTATCCTGATGATATATCAGTTGAGCTGTTCGGCAATATCAAACTAGAACAATTCAAACGAAAAGAAGCAATGACGTTAAGACCACCTAGGTTTTCCAAGAAATTACCGTATAAAGAATATATTGAAAAGACAGCTAGCGGCTTAGCTAGCGTCATAATAGCTGATCCGTTGTATAAAAAAAGCAGCATGCGTACGACACGCTTCTTTGAATGTATTAGAGCAGGCAATATAGTATTCATCGATAAAGAATATTATAACAATACCGAATTTTTCTTTAACGATAATGATTTGTTGAAAGAAATGTGCGTCGTCAACGACAGAGATGAAGTTGCTGATAAGATTAGATACTTCAAAAACAATCCTAAAGCTAAAAATAAATTCATTGAGATTCAAAGATCAGCTATTAATTTTATAACTGAAGATTACTATTATAATATGATGCTTAAAACTTTGGAGGAGATATATGATGGATAATTTTGAGATATCTCCCAGTGATGCTTATATATTGACTACATTTGATCAAAGCAATGTTGACGATTGGGGCGGTGTCGCTAAAAGTGTCGGCAGATATATTATCATGAGCAATCCGCCTCTAATCTATAAGCGCTTTCCTGGATTTATATTTGACAGTAGTATTAAAGCCAGAGCTTATTACTGCTACATATTTAGCAATTATATAGGCGTGGAAACTCCACCAAGAGGTAATCTCACATCGTCACTAAAATACATATTCATTGGATATAAACCTGGAACAAAAAACTCTGATCTGAGCAGATATGAATCAGCTTGGCTTTTCGGCCCGACAGCAAATATATTAGATAATTTATTAGAAGAGTTTCAGATATATCCATACTTCACAAATTTAGCTCATGATAGGCATGCAACTTCATTTGATCTAAGCCAGATAATAAATGAGATTACGTTCATTAGATGCGCTATATCAAAAAATGTTAGATGTGTTTTTTTAGGAAGATATAAAGAATATGATGAAGTTATTGAATATTGCAGAAATGCTCTTGGAATTAGATGTATACAAATATGGCATCCAGCTTATATATTCAGAAACGGCAATTCAGAAAATTTATATAAAAAATGGGTCGGCATGTTTAAGGAGGAGATTTTAAAATGATTATAATAGTTGAAGGAATGGATAGGTGTGGTAAAGATAGTGCGATTAAATCGATCACAAAATATCTTTATGGATTAGATCATTTAAAATCAATTCATGTGCTGCATTACAGCAATTTACCTATCAAAGATAAAGAAAAAGTAATGCAAACGTCATTTCTACTATACTACGACATGTTTAAGCTCGCTGAGTTTGCGTTGAAGGAAAATTTTCATTTGATAATGAATCGAGCTCATTTGGGTGAGTGGGTATACGGTTATATATACAGAAATTATAAAGCGACATTTATTTATGATATTGAACTTAATTACATTGATTTAATGGACAAGATATATTTAATAACATTAGTAGATTCTAGTTTAAAATGCCTTGAGAGAGAAGATGGTAATTCACTGTCTGAAGCTGACAGAAATAAAGGTAAAATTGAGTGTGAACGATTTATTGAAGCAACGGAATTATCATATATAAAGAATAAAATTTGTATCGATATAAAAGATAAAACACCTCAAGATGTACAAGAGGAGGTGTTTAAATTTATTGAAAATAAAAAGTAGAAATAATAAATCGAAATTTGTTGAATTAATTAATAAAAATATAGATAAAGTACGTGAATTCATATTTGCCAATATACCACCTGAAAACATAAGACATACTTCTTATATATATAAAGATAAAATTACAATTAAATGTCCGTATTGTGGAGATACTAGAAATAAATATAAATTGGTTATCAACTTAGATTGGTGTAATTTTAAATGCTTTCGTTGTGGTGAATCTGGTTCAATTGTAAAATTATTTAAAGATTTAAATATATATCAACAATTTTCTGAATTAATATCTGGATTTTATAATTTATCAAATTTTGATATCAGTACGTTATTCAGATCAGCCACTGCTACCTCGCATAGAGAGCTAATCGATGATAATACATCTAAAGAAATTAATATATTTATCAAAAATAATGGATTAGTAAGCATTAATAAAATACCTACTGCTAAAGAATATGCTCTTAAAAGAGTTTTTTTTAATCATGATGAAATAGAATCTTACTTAGCTGATGATAAATATATATATGTTCCAATAGTAATATTTGATAAAATTGCCGCGTATATGGCTAGAAGATACGTTGAAATAGATACTATTCCTAAATATATTATACACACTTTTAATAAAGATGTACCATTGATCGGGTTTCTGGATGAAGTCATAAATAACATGTCATCGAACGATTTATATATAACCGAAGGATATTATGATTCTTACGCTATCAATTATGCTATGACTAATTATGTATCTATTTGTACTTTTGGTAAAAACAAAGTAAAGAATATTAAAAGAATTGTAAAATATTTTCCCGAGAATACTAATATATATATAACATTAGATAGTATTGTTAAAGACCCAGCTATCATTAATGATACTTATAAGATGGGAGATGAACTGAGTAAGTACTTCACTAATATGTATGTTGTTAACTTAGATGAAGGAGATCCAGCAGAAATACTTGAAAAAAATGGTCCACTATATTTAAAGAAATCTTTAAAAGAAAACATAATACCATATGTTAAATATAAAATTTTGTTCGCTTTAAAAAATAAAAGAACTAGAGAAAGGAAGATGAGAGTACGTGTATAAATTTATTCTGATTAGTGGCAAAGCCGGCGCAGGCAAAGATACTGTTGCAAGAATTTTAAATAGAAAATATGGTTTTAAAGATTATCGTTATGCCGATAATTTGAAAAAAGTATTATTATTTGCTGGTTGGGATGGTAAAAAAGACTTAAGAGGTAGGAAATTATTACAACATGTTGGAAGTGCTTTTCGTAAATGGGATCAAAACTTTTGGGTTGATAAATTGATGAGAGATATCGTCGATGATATAGATAAAGGTTACGACAAGTTCTGTATTGCTGATGTCAGACATAAAAATGAACTTTATTACTTTAAAGACTATATGAAGAAAATAGCACCTGATTCAAAATTTGTATACATCCGAGTAATCAGTTCAACAAATTTATTTGAAACAAGAGAGATGGATGAAGAGACATTGGCTGACCCCAGTGAAACTGATTTAGATAATGTCACACCGGATTATACTATATATAACACAGTTAAAGGTAATTATGATTTTTTAGAATCACAGCTAGAGTCCCTGATCAAAAGCGAATTTGGTGATGAGGAATGAATCAACGTAGTTATTGTTCTTCCAATTAATATTAATGCTATAATTTGCTAGTTTAAATATTTTATAAAACACATAAGCTGTCTTTTTCTTCGCTGGAGTTAATGATTTCTTATATATGTGTTTAGAATACCACTCTCGATATTCATCGTGTTCTATTTGATTTATTAAGTATTCATAATTAAGTGTTTTATTTTTTAATGCCGTTTTTTCTTCTTTAGTAAGATATTTATTAACTAAAAAATTTTGCCACTTATTTGGGTCAATAATATAGTACTTATTAAAACATACTCTTACTAATCCCTCAAGTAGACCAAAGCCTCTACCAGTTCTGAATATGGCAACAGCACCTTGACCACCAGCTGAAGCTTTTTGCCCATATCTGTTGATAATTGGTCGTTGATATTCTAGAACTGCTTTGGCGTGTTTATATTTTTTGAACAATAATACTATAGCATTAACATCATACCATTGCTTATATGCACTATTATCATCGAGTATCTCCATTGGCATTGCAACAGTTTCTAAATATGAACCATTTGAATCTAAAATCGTAATAGCACCGTTGATCCCCGGATCAATTCCTAGATACAAATCGATTATCTCCCCTTTAAAATAAATAACTAATTTAAATCATATTATAATATAAATTAACTTTAAAAGAACAAAGCGTTTATAATATACCAAATAGGTGGTGGTTATATTGCTTAAGAATATTACATGTGGTGTACTATATTGGTATAAAGATAAATTCTTAATTTGTCATGCGACGATGACTCCATGGTGGAGCATCCCTAAAGGATTAAGAAACAATGATGAGAGTTTAATTGAAGCTGCTGTTCGAGAATTGAAAGAAGAGACTGGTATTGTACTTCGAATTAATGATTTGAGCTTTGTAGGAGTATTTCCTTACAGAAATAGTAAAAATTTAGCTTTGTTTGAATATAGAGCGAATAAACCATTAGATATGAAACTATTGTCATGTACATCGTTTTTCAAACACGAACCAACTGGTAGATATCTACCTGAAGTTGATGATTATAAAATGGTTACCATAAATGAAGCAAAACAGAAGTTAAATAAGAGCCTATACAGAGTTATAAGAAAATTTACGGAGGTTCGACAGAATTGATTAATTCAAAAAATATTTCTTATAATGAAAAAGATAATATCGTTGGTGTTAACTTAAATAGAATAGGTAAGACAAAAGATATACCTGAAATATTATTTAA
>Ga0209204_1003284_pt1 | contig 12083 bp, 8 predicted proteins | sample AD_JPNMR2_MetaG_FD_184425 | JGI IMG/M metagenome (GOLD analysis project Ga0209204, IMG submission 184425) | Active sludge microbial communities of municipal wastewater-treating anaerobic digesters from Japan - AD_JPNMR2_MetaG (SPAdes) (version 2) | ecosystem: Engineered > Bioreactor > Anaerobic >... | reverse complement strand
TCTATATCTTCCAGAGAAACTATATTATAGATATTTTTGAGTAAAAGAAAAACCCTTTCCATCCACTTGCTATCCCAAACTTTATGGAAATTAATAATCATATTAGGAAATAATTTCATTTCGTTGCTTTCCCTTTATATTATGTAATTATAGTTTCAAAGAGTTAAAAGCTTTTTGTAGATCTATGGGTTTATACCATCATCAACTAATAAACCCCGCTGTAGTAAACTTTGATCCAATAATCTTTAATTGTAGAAAAGCTTTTTTTACAATTGGATATGTAATATAGTAACAATGATGTTCAAATACCTGTCGTTTATTCTCCATCTCCTAATTATGCTTTCTATTGGCATCACTAGGCATTATCCATCCAATTTTCTTCTTCCAACTATATTATGTGTTCCAAATAATCCAGTGTTCTTAACTTTGTCATCCAGATTTGATAAATCTAAATATGGGTAAATCTGCTACAATTTGGAAATTAAATCTTTGGAATAAGTATTACCAACAGTAAATCCTTCCAACTATCTCTTTCTGTAAACAAGAACTTAATTATTAGAAAAAAGTATTGGATATTGATAGATCACAATTCTGCCTCTTTGACTTAATTTCTAAGATTCATTTACGAAATAAATAGGGTAGGAATTCAACATAATGTATAATGGATTAGGTTTTTAGGACAGCCCAATAAGGTGTGCTTGACATTGAGAAAACAATGAAAAAAAGTACGACCGTGGGAGGTTCAAATGAAAAAACGCAGCACTTACAGTGGCAAGTTCAAGAGCAAAGTTGCTATAGCGGCAATCGAAGGCAGAAAGACAATAGCGGAATTGGCATCGGAATTTTCGTTACATCCGAATCAAATCAGTCAGTGGAAGAACCAATTGTTAGCAAGATCTGAAGAGATTTTTTCCGACAAGCGAAGAAGAGACAAAGAAGATAACGCTCAGCTAATAGAGGAGTTATACAAACAAATTGGCCAGCTAAAAGTAGAATTAGACTGGCTGAAAAAAAAATCTGGTATCATCGGTAAGGGCTAAAGTGCAGCTCATTGAATCAGCGCAAGAGAGTATCAGTATTGTCCGTCAATGTGAATTACTGGGCATCTCTCAGTCTTCCTACTATTACAAACCGCGCATTAATGAGTTTGATTTAGAGCTAATGGCTAAGATTGATGAGATTTATACCAGGAATCCATTTTTCGGTTCCCGTCGGATAATGATTGAACTGAAGAAGTACAATCTGCCTGTTGGTAGAAGGAAAGTTCAAACTCTGATGGACAAAATGGGTATTGAAGCCATTTATCCCAGGCCTAATCTCAGCAAACCTGATTTTGAGCACAGAGTATATCCCTATTTACTCAAAAATCTGAAAATAGAGCGACCGAATCAGGTTTGGTGTTCTGACATAACCTACATCAGGATGACAAATGGCTGGCTTTATCTGGTGGTGGTTATGGATTGGTTCAGCAGATATATTCTTTCCTGGAAATTGTCCAATACTTTGGATACTGCATTTTGTGTAAGCGCACTGCAAGCAGCTTTGGAAATGGGAAAGCCTGAGATATTCAATACAGATCAGGGTTCTCAATTCACCAGCAACTTGTTTACATCAGAACTATTGAACCGCGACATTCGGGTAAGCATGGATGGACGAGGAAGAGCTTTTGATAACATTTTTATTGAGCGGTTCTGGAGAACAGTAAAGTATGAAGAAGTATATATCAAAGAATATCGGACAGTTATCGATGCCTATTCAGGATTGAAAGGATTCATCAAGTTCTACAATGACGAAAGATTACATCAATCATTGGGTTATAAATCCCCTTCAGAAGTGCACCATCAATTCTTTGCTTGACGAAAATGGGATTGGAGTTCTAATGTTTTTGGAAGAAAAAATTGAAGGAAGGAAGGTGCAGTTTTTGCCCTTTCTTCTTTCAAAAAATATGAGAAAATACACCTTAAAGAATACGGGATTTTGTCCTAACAAAGTAATCCACTTCAATGGGCAAACTATTAAATAGAATTTGAATTAAGAGTAGAGTCAATAAAATATTTTCTTTTGCCCGATTTTGCAAGATAGGGAGATTTTGTTTCTTTTATAGTTATTTTAATGTCAGGACCAGCTTGTTTATTTAAGGTACTTAAAATTAAATCATCATAAAATGAATTATAATTATTTAATTTAATTAACCAACATACTAGTTCATAATCACTTATCTTTTCCAGGCAATAATACTCTACGGGAATATCTTTAAAAAGGATAGTAAAACCTGGACCTGTTAATACTCTCCCATTTCCTAAAGTAATTATATCTGAAGTTCTACCTAACACACTATTAATTATTTGTCCATTATATTGATAGGATTTATTTATATCATCATTTATGATTATATTGTCACCGACTTGATAATTAATTAAAGGTGTAGCTATATTAAATAGGTCAGTTAACAATGCCTCGCCTGAATTATTATCATCTTTTTCTTTCAACCTTACAATACTGTTATAACCCACTTCATAAAAACCAGGCATATTAGAAAATGCACATATTCCTCCATCATTAGCACCATAACAATCCATAATATTACAATTAAAAGCCTCCTGAATAGTCTTGCGATAATTATCAGTCAGTACTTCTGAAGTAGGAAAGCAACATTTAATTTCTAAATTTATATTATTTTTCATTACATATTTGGCTAATAGATAAAGTGATGAAGCATAACCATATAAAAAATGAATATGCTTTTTCTTTATCAAGTCTACATATGATGCACAAGTTTCATCTGACATATTTATACCGTTTACAGCAATTTTCCCCTTTAATCTATAATAAATTATATGCTTAAGTGAAGATTTGTGTTCTACATATAAAGAACTACTTCCTAATGCTAAAAATGGATCTGAATATCTATACCCCATTTTCTCCCAATTATACCAAGTATTAGCATTAATAAAACTCCAGGAATCATAACTTTGATAATAAGGAGATGGATTTCCAGTTGAACCCCCTGTGTGACCTTTTTTATGGGGACAATTATTAATTTGTTTAGAGATAAATTGAGGGAATTTATCCCGAAGCGTATTCTTTGTTAAAATAGGTATATATTTAAGGTTATTAATGTTTTTTAATATCTGATGGCACTATATTATTTTCATCAAATAAATTTTTATAATAATTTGTATTTCTATAAGCATAATCAATTAGCTGAGTTAATTTTTTATTCAGCCATTCAGCTATTTCTGATTTACTCCAGCAATTCATATCTTTAATGTGATTGTAAAATTTTTTTTAAGATGTGTGCATTAATAAATCTGCTAGTGGAACAATAACAGTTTTTCACAATCTTTCTATTTATATTGTATAATAACATTATTATCCACTTATAAGTTTATTATATTCAAAACAGAGTTTATCCATTTGGACACTTTGATTAAAGTTTTCAATTATGTGTTGCCTCGCTTGTATTTTCATACTTTCCATTATTTCTTTGTGAGTATAAAGAAATATAATAGCTTGGCTAATATCTTCTGGACATTTTTCTCTTACTAATATACCTGTTTCCCCATCTATCACAATTTCGGGTATACCAGCATGTTTTGTAGCGATACAAGGTATACCACAAGATTGTGCTTCCATAAGAACAACAGGTGTTCCCTCTTTATCACCATTACTAGTTACATAACTACATAAGATAAAAACATCAGCTATCTTTAACTGTTCTTTTACTATTTCTCTACCATTTTGTAAGCCAAGGTTATGGATTATCTCAACATTATCGTTTAAATTGTAATCATTGATAATATGTTTTAAATTCTCCTCATATATACCACCTCCAACAATGATATATTTAATTATCTTTTTCATTGATGGTTGGATATCAAAAAGAATCTTAATAGCTTTCAAAACTATATGAATCCCTTTCCTCTCACTAAATCTGGCAATAGTCAATAATCTGAAAAAGTTATCTTCTTTAGAAGGTTCTGTCATACTAAATTCGTTTGTATCAACACCTAAATGGTGTATTAAGGTTTTTTCAGGAGGAAATCCAAGATTAATTAAATCTTTTTTCATATCTTCACTTAAAACTAAAAATAAGTCTCCTTCTCTAATTAATGATTTATAATAGGGTAAAAAATGTTTCGCTAGTCCACCTGTGTCGTAACCATAAAATGAAGTAATAAGGGGTATTTTTAGTTCTTTTTTTAGCTTAATTGCGGCAATTCCATTCTGACCAAAGTGAGCGTGTATTAATTCAAGAGATTTTATGTTTCCATATTTAAATATCACTTTCTCTAGTTGTTTTAAAGTAAACCAAGTTAATTTATTATATGGTATTTTAATATATCCCGGTCTGATTACTGTTGTATTTTCATAATTGTCAATATCTTTACAGGGTTTTTCATATTTAGAATTTAAATTCCAAAGTCTCCGCAATGGTATATATGGAAGAGGAGCAAGCACTAAAGGAATAAATCCCCTTTCTTGCAAATCTTTTACCTGATGAAAAACCCATGTTGAGTTTGTAGGATTTTGATAGCTTGGATAATAATCCCTAATTGCTAATATATTGAATCTGTTATTAAATTTATCCATTTTTATTAATAATATCTGATAACAGATTATTATTTCCTACCATATTCCATACTTCATTTTCTCTATATTTTAAAGCACCTATTTTTAATAGATGTTCTTTATTCATTTTTTTTGCTATTTCTCTTGCAAAATCTTTTAATTTAATTCCGGTACCACTACAGACATTAACAAGAATTTGGTCACTTTTATTCGTATCGGAAATTTTTATAATATATTCCAGAACTTGCTCAATAGGCAAAAAATCTCTAATTTGTTCCCCTCCAGTCATATTAAATTCTTCATTTCTTTTAAGCGCATTTATAAGCTGGCTATAAAAGAAATTCTCTGGCATATCGTCTCCATAAAAGTTAAACAGACGCATAATTGTATACGGTTTATTTTTGATATTAGAATAAGTTTTTATTAATTCTTCAGCCATCAGTTTTGTTAAAGAATAAGGAGAAGCTGCAAAGGGAATTTGATCTTCAGAAAAAGGGATTTTATTTGTAGTTCCATAAACTTCGCTACTGCTGGCATATATAAATTTTGTATAATTAATATTAGAAAGAGATTCCAGAAGATTTAAGGTACCTTCAACATTAACTTTATATAATCTTTTGAAAATTGAAAAATCTCTGTTTCTCTCCAGTAAGGCTGCAAAATGGTAAATGATAAAAGGATTTATATCATTACATATTTTTGATAGTTGTTCATAATTGGTAATATCACATTCATATAAATGCAAATTATTATATTGATGATCAAGTTTTTTTGATATCGTATTAAACTTTATATCTAACAAAAATATATTAGAATTATAATGAACTAATTTTTCAGCAAGTTTGGATCCTAAATATCCCCCTCCTCCAGTAATAAAAATATCCGTATTATTTAGTAATGAATTCATTTACTCCAAACTAATCCTTGTTTTTGAGCATCAGAAATATAATCGTCTAAGATTTGTTCAGAACTTATTACGCCTGACTCATAATATGTTTTATACCATTCTATAGTATTTTTTACTGATATATCAATATCCCATACTGGATTCCAGGATAATCTTTTACACGCTTTAGTGCTATCCAACATTAGATAATTACTCTCATAAGGATGTATTCTTTTATCTATTTCATATTTAATATTTCCCCAACAACGGGAAGCTATTAAAACTAACTGTTCTACGGTAATATTATTCCCTAGATGAGGTCCAAAATTCCAAGCTTCGGCAAAAGTTTCATCACCTTCTAATAATTTTACTCCTAAACATAAATAGCCACTTAACGGTTCTAGGACAAACTGCCAGGGACGGGTTGAATTTGGATTTCTTAAAAGTAATGTTTTATTTTGAGAGGCTGATAAAACGATATCCGTCATTATACGATCTTTTGCCCAATCTCCACCTCCAATAACATTACCAGCACGAACGCTTGCAATTAAAGTATGATTTCCCTTAATATTAAAAAAAGAATGACGATATGCTGCAGTTATTAATTCAGCACAGCCCTTAGAGCTGCTATAAGGATCTTGTCCTCCCATGGCTTCGTTTTCTCTATAACCCCATATCCACTCTTTATTCTCATAGCATTTATCGCTAGTTACAATAATTATTGCTTTGAGATTAGCAATATGTCTGGATGCTTCTAAAATATTAATGGTGCCAATAATATTTGTAGTATAAGTATCAACAGGGTTTTCATAAGAAACTCTAACAATAGATTGTGCTGCAAGGTGAAATATAATATCTGGTTGTATTGATTGAAACAATTTTTCAATTTCCTCAAGATTACGGATATCGCATATATAACTATGGATATTTAAATCTAGTAAATCCCAGTGATTAGGTTCAGTATTTGGTTCAAGAGCAATTCCGTAAACTTCAGCTCCCAATTTTTTTAGCCAAAGAGACATCCAAGAACCCTTAAAGCCAGTATGTCCTGTTATTAGAACTCTTTTCCCTTTATAAATATTAGAAAATAGATTACTCATCCCAGACCTTCCATGGAGCTTTACCGCTGTTCCATAATTCTTCTAATTGTATCTTATCCCTAAGCATATCCATAGGTTTCCAAAAACCATAATGTTTATAGGCAACAAGTTTATTATCCTTGGCTAATTGTTCTAATGGATCTCGTTCCCATACAGTATCATCGCCCTGTTTTATATAATTAAATATTTCAGGCTCACAAACAAAAAAACCGCCATTAATCCAGGAACCATCTCCTTGCGGTTTTTCAATAAATTTTGTAACTAAATTACTTTTTTCATCCATTTGAATGGCTCCGAACCGTCCTTCTGGTTGGACAGCTGTCATAGTGATAGCTTTATGATGATTTTTATGAAATTCAATAAGATTCTGAATATTTATATCGCTAACTCCATCTCCATAAGTAAGCATAAAAGTTTCATTTTCTATATAATTCTTTGCTCGTTTAATTCTACCACCAGTCATTGTATTAAGTCCTGTGTCTAGAACTGTTACTTGCCAGGGTTCTGTGTTATTATTAAGGAGCTTTATAGAATTATCTTTGAGATTAAAACTGACATCTGATTTATGAAGATAATAATTTAAAAAGAATTCTTTAATAACATAACATTTATATCCACCCAGAATGATAAAATCATTAAAACCATAATGTGAATAAATCTTCATTATATGGATAAGTATTGGGATATTACCAATTTGAATCATAGGTTTTGGCAATATATCCGTTTCTTCACTTAAACGAGTACCAAAACCACCTGCTAATATTAGAACTTTCATTTATCCTCTCCCATTATTTTTGCACTGATTGTAGAGTGAAAATTTTGCTATTTACAACGCTTTTAACAGTTTTAAAAATTTTATTGATAGTATGTAGTAAAAAGTACTTTGATGCCCAATCACATTATCTAGAATAGTAATTAGCCTTCATCTCTTTTACTTCAGCTAACCTTCCAATTGAGTTTAAGTTAAGGCATTCCCTTCTAAGCTAACTATTAAAGCTCTCTACCTAGGTATTATGCTAGGGAACTACCATTTTTTAAGAAAAGCTTCCTTCATTTCCTTCATCTTTAAATCTCATCATATCATCTTTTTCAAACGTTTATTCTCAAATTTTAAATTCCTATTTGACCCTGGTATCACAAGGCGCCATTTACTAAACTTGTTCCTCCGATTGAAGAAAGGGTTCCGATTAATCTATTACTTTATTTATACATTTTAACATTGATTGCCACATATGCTTTCTTCAAGATATGGTAACTTTGAGTATGGGTAAATCTTATATCCATTAGCTTTTTTTCTATTATTTAAGTTTTTACCAAATAACAAATTCTTCCCCCTCTAACTATTACTGTAAACAAGAAGTTCGTGATCAGAAAAAACAGCAATCATTTTTCTGTATGCCATTTTCTTGTAGGTTCTAATTTAAGGAATAAGGTCTAATTGATTTTTTCGTTAGCACGCATACATATGTAAATAGATAGAATTATTTATCTATTAATTTTATTTTATAAATAACAAATTGGTTCAATATATTTCTTCACAATTTAAATATTTTGAGACACAGGACTTTTCTCCATTTATTCTAATAAAATTTAATTACTTAATAAATATAATTATTTATACTTTATTACCATTATAAATTAGGTTATTATGTGATGTTATATACCTTATTATCATAATCACCAATACCAATAATATTGATTGAACTGGTGCACCTATCATAGAACCATCATAGAATATAGCATCCCATAAAACATAAAATGCAATGATATTAGCTATTTTTTTATCGGATATAGTATAAATCATATTAATGAATAATAAAATAAGTAGCAAGGTTGCGGGCCATCCCATTTGAAGTATCATAAATCCGATAGCTGACATTGATGTAGTCATCAATAAACCATAATCTACAGGATTAAATTCTTCACTAAGATATCCTGTTCTTGATCTACCATATCCCAATATACTCTCACGACTAAAAGGATTTTGAAGAGTAGTTTTAACTATAGCAGTTGATGCGCCCCATCTTCCTTGAGCATAAGGACTCTCCAATTTTTCTTCAGAAACACCTGAATATGATAAAGCGTAATTAATTGCATAATTAAAATCAAAACTGCCCCAGAGTTTTTTTTCGGGGTTTAAGCTCGGATTTAAACGAAATCCAAAATATATTAAAAATGGTACCAAAATTATTATATATGCAACCCTTTTTGCAGACAAATGGGTAATTTTTTCATACATAATTAAAAGTATAATAATGGGATAAATAAACCAGATTGCTCTTTTATTTGAGGCAATTGGTATCACTAAAAAGGATAAAACATATATCCAATCTTTACCTTGTAAATCTTTATTATTCATCGTCCAATAAAGGATAGTTCCCATTATAGCGTAACCTATACCTATTCCTCCTCCAGTATTTGATATTGTTCCAGTAATATTTTCTCTAAAACCTATAATAGCAATTTTTAATATGGAAAAAGCTACTTGAAATAAAATAAGTTTCAAGATTAAATTGCCATAGTAAAAGGCATCTTCAGAAGACATATTTAAGCCTTTCATAGCGAAAAACAAAACGATAGGTACATAATATTTATAATATTGGTAGCCAGCCCATAATAGGGAGACACCATTAATTATATAATTAATAAAGAAGAAAAAAGTAAATAGAATAAAAAGATATAAGATCCTTTGTTCACTTTTATTAAGCTTTAAATTTTTTGCTTTAAATAATAACAATGTGCTCAAAATTATAAATAATACTTTACTGGGTCTATTACTTTCATCTAGTAATATAATAAAGCCTTGATTAAATAATAAAAGAATAATTAAAGACAGAGTTGTAAATTTTATGTTTCTTAAAAAAACAAAATAGATAAATAATGCTATCAGATAATATAGTATTAGTTGATTAAACGGTATTGGATGTATTATTGTTTTAAATTCAAACATAATTTTATCTTTTATTTTCTTGCCGTTATTAACTGTGAAACTCTTCTATTAAGAAATTGATATCCCCGCAATATGTAATCTTTATGAAAATAACTATAAACTCCTATTGCAACAATAGATAATATAATTGATATTAGAGGGGATATATCTAATGTTGCATACATAATAGAAATTATAATTAATATAGATAATATAAAGATAGTTGGTAAAACATCAAGATTAATCTGGGTAAATTTTTTGGTTAAAATCCATCCCCAGATGAACTTTACTAATATCCCTCCAAAAAAAGCTACAGCTAATCCTATGATGCCGATATAGTGATGTAGAGCAATAAAAAATAATACAGTGGCTATTGAGGCAACTAATTCAATATAAGTAATATATTTTGTTTTTTTGACTATTATTGGACCACATCCAGATATCTGCCTAATAATTTCCAGCATAGAAGTAACAGTTACAAATCCAATAATAGATCCAGCTGGAAAGTAGGCAGGAGTAGTAAGTATTTTAAGTAATAACTTTCCATTGAAAACAATTAGTAAACAAACAAGTGAGGCAGCACCGAGAAACAAATTATAAATTCTTTTTACTTCATTTTCATAATCAGGTTTTTGAATCATTTCATAAAGATAGGGCTTCCAAGAAGATTGAAGTCCAAATTGAACAAAACTCAATATACTGGCTATCTGAAGTGCAATGGTATAATATCCCAATTCTACAATACTTAAATAATTTACAGTCAAATAGCGGATAAGTGGTTTTTGAAATGATATAATCAGTACAGCAGGTGTCATAGGTAAGGAAAAAGATAATATAGATTTAAGGTCAATTTTGTTGAAATAAAATCCAAAATATTGTCGTAAGAAAAATCCAAACATTAAAATAGCACTTAATTCTCCTACTATATGTCCTAATATTACACCCACAACACCGAATCTAAATACGACAACAAATAAAACAGTAGCTAAAATTCTAATTATTAATTGAATATTGGATAAAGCAAAATATAATTTAGGTTTTTGCTCATATCGCATTACCGAAGAAAAATATGTATAGATAGCTGAAATTGGTGCCCATAGGATAGTAAGGTAAAATGCTATTTTATGTTTCTGGGATTCAAAAAAAAGGTTATATAAAGCACCATTAAAAATAAATGCCAATAATACTATAATTACCCCAAATATTAAAGTAAGCCATAAGCCGGTAGAAATTAGCTTTTTCTTTTCAATAATATCCTTTTTATCATAAAAATATCTTCCTACCCCTGAATATAATTCTAAATTTATTAGAAAAGTAAAAAATATTGCCAGTTGAACTAAAACATCCTGAGCACCATAATCTTCTGGAGTTAGTACTCTCGTATATAAGGGAAGTAACAGAACACTGATAAATTTGCCGAAGACAGGAATCAAGCCATATATGGAGAAGGATTTGATAAATTTCTTCAATTACTTATATTCTCTATTTCTTTTATTATTCTATTAAAAGTGGGGACCAATTCGTTTTTTACCTTATATGATAGAGATTCTTTTTCCACATTTTTCATAATTTCTTCTGAAGAATAACTGGAAAACCTTTTAGCCATTAGATGAAGTCCCTGGGCAAAAGAATGTTCATTATCCTCAATTAACACTCCATTTATATCATTTATAATTTTTTTATTTTCATTAGTTGCAACAGCAATGGTTGGTATCCCTGATAATAGATATTCTGAAACTTTAGTACAAATAACATTACTATAATATGGTGTATTAGGAAGATAAGCTATACCCACATTTGCCTTATCAAAACAAGGAATAATCTCTTGATCGTTTAAATAACCGTGTAAATAAACAATATTTGAAAGTTCTGTTTCCTTGATTGCTTTTTCAATTAAATCTATATATTCTTTTAGCCCCATTCCTATAATATCATATCTTTCTACCTCAATTTCCGGATTTGTATCCAAATATTCTTTTAATCCATAAATTGTCTTATGAATATCCCTTCCTATTAATGTTCCTATATATAACAATCTCATTCTATCAAAAATTTTGGGTATAATGGATATGGGGTTCATTCCCCACCTAACTATATAAGTCTTCTTTTTTTGTAAACCAAATGCTTCAACCATAGGTTCCGTCGCAATCAAGAAGAGCTTATAAACAGAAAAACCTATCCTTTCATAACAATCCCAAAATAGGCGTCTAAGCTTGGATGGATTTACAGCTGGAGTAAATGTCATCATAACAAACTTATCTCTCTCTTTATGGCATAAAATAGGATACAATAAATTTATTCTGTTAGAGTGGATAATAATTAAATCAGCATTCATTTTTCTAATTATATTTGCAGCTTTGAAAGTAAATAAAAATTGATCAAATAATCCCTTAAATTTCTTTCTGGGTTTTCCCCTACCTACAAACATAATTTTATGATTAATCTGACTTTCAGGATATATATCATTTTCTTTTAATTTCCAGCCTATAATCCATTCAATATTAAAATACTTGGATAATTCCATAGTTCTATCAAAATGATATCTGGGCTGAGACATAATAGGTTTTACAAAAACAATTTTCCTTTTTTGCATTAA
>Ga0209204_1003276_pt1 | contig 12101 bp, 10 predicted proteins | sample AD_JPNMR2_MetaG_FD_184425 | JGI IMG/M metagenome (GOLD analysis project Ga0209204, IMG submission 184425) | Active sludge microbial communities of municipal wastewater-treating anaerobic digesters from Japan - AD_JPNMR2_MetaG (SPAdes) (version 2) | ecosystem: Engineered > Bioreactor > Anaerobic... | reverse complement strand
GTTTCAAAATACATAGTTATGATCACGCAAGCAATCGTCATATTCCTCGTTGCAGCAGATAGAATAGTCAGAGCAATATATGCAAGGAAGAAGGTGGAAGCATGAGAGTCCTATTAGCGATATTATCCGTCTTCATAAACCCACAATTTTACAAAATTGCATTGACAGTTGCTACACCACTGATGTTTGCATCACTTGGTGGAGTTTTTAGTGAGACAACTGGTGTCGTTAACATTGCACTTGAAGGGATCATACTCATGGGTTCCTTTACCTCCGTGGTCTTTACTTACCTAACTGGAAACGTGTGGTTTGGAGTCTTGATGGCAGTTGTAAGCGGCATAATACTTGCCTTATTACATGCATGGGGAAGTATAAAATGGTCAGGTAACCAGATTGTCCTTGGAACCGCTATAACGCTACTTGCTCAGGGCTTAACTGGATTTTTGATGGAACCAATATTCGGTCAACCTGGTCAAACTGATTTCATCGGAAAGATAGATGAAATAACGATTCCCGGGCTTGTCGAAGTACCATTCATTGGGCAAGTGCTAGGAGAGATAAGTCCATTCGTGTACATAGCATTTGGTTGCGTAGCCTTTGGTTGGTGGCTCATATACAAGACAAAATTGGGACTGAGAATGAGGGCAGTTGGAGAAAACCCCGAAGCGGCCGATACACTGGGAATCAACGTTTACGCAATAAGATATTTCGGTGTCATAATGAGCGGTGTTTTCGCATCACTTGCTGGCGCTTATCTAAGTGTTGGCGAGATAGGACAGTTCAAAGAACTCATGTCTGGCGGGAGAGGATTCATAGGTCTTGCAGCAATGATAGTGGGTAATTGGAATCCAGTTGGTGCAATGCTTGCAAGCTTGTTCTTTGGATTTTTCGGAGCTTTCTCGAATCAGTTGCAGAGTCTGCAGGAGATACAAGTTGCAGCAAACGTAAAATCACTCTTCGACACTATTCCTTTCATACTCACGATAGTTGTCGTTGCCGGAGTAGTTGGCAGGTCGCGCGGGCCAGCCGCCGATGGAGTACCATACGAAAAGCACGATTAAAAAACGCATGTTTGAAAGATATATCCAAGAGTAATAATTAAATATAGGGAGCGTTGGGAAATGCTCAAGACTGTTGAAATCACCACTAAGAAGAGGATAGAGTTCATCGATGTTACAAGTATTGTGAGGCAAGCAGTAACGGAGAGTGGTGTAAGGGATGGGCTCTGTTTAGTTTATGTGCCACACACAACGTGTGGTATCACGGTGAACGAACATGCTGACCCAGATGTTGTAAGCGATATCATCTCCCAACTTGAAAAGATAGTGCCAGAGAGTGGGAACTACAACCATATCGAAGGGAATTCCGATGCACATATAAAGGCTTCCATAATAGGTTCGAGCAAGAGTATCATCATATCAGATTCTAAACTCATGTTAGGTGTGTGGCAAGGTATATTTCTATGTGAGTTCGATGGACCGCGGAAACGGCACTTGTACATAAAAACTTTGGAGGGATAGCACTGAATTTGTACATAACTGGACTACCGGGAAGTGGTAAGAGTCTTGTGGCAAAAATGCTCAAAGAAGACTTTGGATACAATGTGATAGAAATCGATAGGATACTCGAAATAGAGACGGGTAAAGATTTTTATACGCTTCTGACAACTTATGGTATAAAAGAAGTTGGAAAGATGGAAAAGAAAATTGTTGACAGATTTGCAAAGAACTGTGATAAAATAATAATCGGATGCGGTGCAACAGTTGGATATTCAAACGATAATTTTATGATCGCATATTTGAAAATCCCGAAAGAACGATTCTATGAAAAGATCAAGAAGTATATGAAGCCGGAGATAGCAGAGAAGCATTACAATGAATTTCATAGGTACTACAGTGATCATTCTCAGTTAGTTATATCATCGGAGCACAAAATGAAATTCGAAATTTCTCGCATAATTGCTGATTTTATCAAGAAAAATTTTGATCGTGCTCAAAACACTTGATTTTTTCATATCTTTTGTGATATAATTGCTTAGAAACATTTATTTATCGGATTATTTGAATTTGCATGTTTAAAGATTCTATAGTATCATCATGTATCAATTGTATTTTGTTTTTTTCGTATGGCTATTAAAACCGATATTACCGCATGAAGGAGGGGGATTTTATGAACAAAAAGTCACTTGTTAACGCAGTAGCGGAAAAGACGCAGCTCAAGAAAAAGGATGTAAAAGCGGTTATAGACACATTATTTGAGACGATATCAGAATCACTTGAAAAGGGCGAGAAAGTTCAGCTTGTTGATTTTGGTACATTCGAAGTCAAAAAGATGGAAGGCAGAACTGGTGTAAATCCAAGAACAAAGGCAAAGATCAAGATACCAGCAAGAAAGGTACCAAAATTCAGACCAGGGAAAGTGCTCAAGACGAAAGTCAACAAATAATCTTATCATCAAAAAACCGGGGAATTTCCCCGGTTTTTCTTTTAAGTATTGGAATCTCACTGAGGACTCGATTGCATCTCTTCGACAATTTCCTTCAATTTACCGAATATTTCAACGGAAAACTTTCCTTTCTGCACATCCTCTTCTATCATCTGCAATACATCGTTAATTTGCCAAGCATCTTTGTACGTTCTACGAGATGAGAGTGCGTCGAAAACATCTGCAACACCGATGATCTGTCCAAATAGCGATATATCACCGTCTTTCTTACCGTGCGGATACCCACTCCCGTCAAGCCTTTCGTGATGTTCCAAAGCCCCACTGATTATGTCTACATCGACATACTTTATACCTGAGAGAATTTCGGCACCGTACACCGTATGGTTCTTTATAATCTGAAATTCTTCACTCGTAAGTTTTCCTGCCTTCAACAGTATACTATCTGGTATTCCGATCTTTCCAACGTCATGAAGTATAGCCGAAAATTCCAATTTTTCCAATGCTTGCTGGTTCAATCCTAATTTTCTACCCAATTCTACGGAATACTGTGCAACATTTCGCGAATGCTGGTGTGTGTAATTATCTCGTTTATCTATGGCAGTTGCAATACCAAGCAAAATCTTCTTAAACCTGCCAGAAAATTTCTCGTATCGCCAAGAACTGAGCAATTTTCTACCGATCAGCCTTGCGAATAAATCAACGATCTTTTCGTCTTCAACTGTAAATCCGTCTGCCTTATTCAACACCTCTATAACACCGATCTTTTCATCTTCTACCCATATTGGAGAGCCAACTATATTTTTCGTCTTGAACTGCGACGCCTTGTCGACCCCCTTGAAATGGGCGGGGTTATTTTCCAAATCATTGAAAACCATTGCCCTTCCTTCTTGAAAAATCCTACCTGCAATCGATTCCATTGGAACGGGTATGGATTCTATCTTTCCACTTGCCCTTCCCACAGTGACTAGGAATCTGAGATAATCCCCTTCGTACATCAAGATAGATGCTGCTGATGCATTAACGATTGTGCATATTTCATTTTGAATATCTTTCAGTAAATCGTTGAGTCTGAGATTGCTGTTCAGCTTTGCAGCAACGTAGACTACTTGGTCTGAAATATCCGAAGGCTTTATTTCAACGTTGCCTTTCAAATATCTGCACATATTGTTAAGAAGCCTTTCGGAATAATCTCCGAGCACGTAGAATTCTATGTCTTGTATCTTTATACTCCTACTGGATCTTCTCCCTTTGAGCACATCTTTGTAAATGTACCCACTCAACCATGGAGGGGCTTCTATAACTTGGCAATTGAAACCTTTAATTTCATTCCTCAAAGACTCACCTTCCAACATCGCTTTATTTATCGATAGCCGTCAAGGTAATCAACATCACCAGCTTGTCTCAGAACCTATGTAGACACTCTGTACCCATATTCTCTGTGTATAGTCCCAAGTGTAAACCATACCTGCAACAAGATTTTGCTCCATTATAGGATAAGTTATTCTAAGATAAGAAATAGTATCAGAATCGAACATCTGACCTTCCGTAAAGGGTGTCGAATCGTAAAAATAACCATACAAGAACAGGCCAGCCATAGCCCCAACTTGCGGTATCGTTATTCTCGTCTCACCTAGTGCATCCCAGTTGTTTGTAAAATCGCCGTACAGATAGAGCCTACCAACTGCAAAATCCGTATAGAAATTGAAGCCTGCAAGTAGTCCAAATACACTCTCTCCCTGAGTGAGAGAGGTAAGTTTACCTTGTGCCTTATCGTTTGTGTACAACCTACCAAAATAGAAGGGTTTAAAACCATTCCATGTACCATATGCACCTGCAACGACATCGAATATGGAAATTCTGCCAGATATCCCACCAAACAATCCAAAACCATATCCTGAAAAATCTGACAAAATCTGCGATGCAAATTCTGTACCAAGATAAAAATTGTTCATTAGCGGGTATCTCAAAAACGTTGAAACAGAAAGATTCACAGGTGTCGCATTGCCCACCGTGTTTGCCGTTGAAACCTGTGTATCATACAGTGCAGATAGTCCAAGGTCCAACCCTGCAAATAAAGACTTAAGTTCAACCTCACCTGCTATTACGTCATCAGATTGAGTGAATTCGAATGGCCATAGTTTAGTTAATTCATATGGCAAATGTGCCATCAATGAGAATGAACCGATTGCAGCCTTTACATCAAACGATTTCGCATATGGTCTGAAGTAATCACGCACGGAAAAGCCCATCGCTAATGAAGTAGTGGGCATGTTGCCGTATCTGAAATAGAAGTTTTCCAATCTGAGTGCGATTGAGTTTATTGTTATTATATTTATAATGTTCGTACTGGGATCCGTTGACGGAACACCATAGTAAAGTTCTCCACCCACTTCAGATGCATATGCAGTTAAGCCAATTCCCAAATCAACAGGCCCAATCGAGAACTCTGGAGAGATGCTGTAAACGATGTAACTATCAGCATCTTTTCGTATTGTTTCGACTCCCAACGGTGGTATATAGGCCTTTGGTACAGTGGGAACTACCAGTTCAGTCACTTGTTGTGGGGTTTCTGGTTTATCCTGCTTTGGCTCTTCAGTTACCGGCTGTTCTTCAGTTGTCTCATCCTGCTTTGGCTCTTCAGTTGGCTGCTCTGCGGGGATTTCCATGACGGGTTCAGGTTCCGTCAGAGGCACAATCTGTGTATTTTCAAGTAGCGGTGTGATATCCTCGGGAAGCTGCATGCCTGGTTGATATGCAATTTCTTGACCTTGTGTGACTGGTATGACGAATGCATCTTCAAAGAATGTGAATACCTCACCTTCCCACACCTTTACCACAGGCGTTTCTTCAAGATATTCAACACCGAAAGTTGTTCCGCGCACACCTGCCGTTACACTTCCAGCCTTCACTTCGAAAGATGAGCCGGTGACTACTTTCTGAACAACGTTGTATGTACCGCCTTTTTGAATCACTATCGATACCAGTATCTTCCCATCTTTAGATTTCCTTAGTTTTTCGAATAAGACTTGCGTATTTTCAGAAATCTTTGTCATAGAGCCGTCTGGAAATTTAACGACAGCGTATGACTTCTCCAACGTGAGTACTTCGTCCCCCTCTTGAACTTTTGAAGAGGCTTTGACAGACTCCCAAGTCTTTTTTCCAACCTTCTTAATTGCCACGCTGCCCTTAAATGAATCGACTGCTGCACTCATTTCCTCTGAAAAGACAGTTTCATCTTCTTCAACAACACTCAAAGTCACTTGCTTTGTCACAGGTTCTTTCCCTTTAATCTCACCGATAAAAGTCAGTGTTACGTCACCCTTTTTCTTCGGTACCAGGTAGTTGATCGTTATCTTCCCGTTCACTTCAATACCCTTTGTGAAAACATCAGGCTTGTCGAATCCACCCAAAGAGACCTTTGCCTTCAAAGTAAATGCTATAGGCTTTCCTGCAGAATCTGTAAATTCTATCGTTACAGGTACTTTAGTCCCAAATGTTGCACTTTGCGATGGTATCGAAACGTTGAAATCAGCTAACACGAGTAAACTTGCAAATAGTAGAACAAACGCGACCACCTTTTTCATAACATCACCCCCGTAAGAATTATGCTCGACGATAGAGTCAAAATGTAATTTATTATCACCGATGAAATTATCGACTTAGATTTTGAATGTTTGACTATCCTCCAAACAAACAAAAGCATTATAGCCGCATAGATGAAAAAGACTGTAGTACTTACATAGTACAAAACAGGTGCCACCATTCTGAAAAGATAACCTAAATAATCCCTTTTGTATATCCCGTCAGAAGTTATGAAGTGTACCAAGATGCTTACGAAGTATCCATTGAAGACCATCACGCTCAGCACAACAACCAAATCATGACTCAAAAAGAAGTCCACATTTGAGAATGGCACCATGACCGCGAAAAAACTCAAAATATGGAAACCCTGATCAAGTAAATAATACCACCAACTATTGCAAAAACTCCTCTTGCATTTGTACTTTCCAAAGTCTATCAGAAAATGAAAGACTGATAAGAGTAAAACAGAGAAAAACTGTATAGCGCCAAATCCTGCACCGAGCAAGAAGACCAACTGAGATATAAAGATCAGCAGAATGTGTAACAACAAGACTTTTAGGTCTTTTGACTTTCGTGCAGCTATGTAGCCATTTTGCAACATATAATCGCCGACCAAGTGCCCTAAGAAAAAGTAAGGAAAGATATACCATAGACTGTTCAGAACCCTCACCTCGATATTTTGATGGCATTCTCTATGAAATCATCAGCGTACTTACCTCTCAGTCTTTCTTCATCCCATCCAAGCAAGACTATGTGTTCTGCAATGCCCACTATTAAAGCCAACTTCGGTATATCATCTCCACTCAAACCCTTTGGCCCACTTCCATCGATAAATTCGTGGTGGTACAGACAAGCATCGAGTACCTCCTTTTCCAAATCCAGATCTTTCAATATCTCGTATCCATAGTCCACATGTTTCAAATACTCCACATAATCCTCATTTGCCGCATGACCCTCTCTAATCTTCTCAAATATCTCATCCCTCACACCAATCAGACCGACATTTGCTGCCTTGAGCACCACGCCGCACAATTCTTTATCAACACCTTCCAATTCCGCAAGATGAAAAGAAATCTTCTCCATCATAACCAAATCGGTGTCAGAAAGCCTTGCCCTTTCGTTCAGTGCCTTGTACAGTGTGTCCAGACCACTTTTCAGCAATTGCTGCAATCTATAGTTTATAACGATCCCTTCGATTATCGACACAAACGAATTGTAGAATGCGAGCAATCCCAGAGATTCAAAAACACTGAACTTCCCTGTAAGGTTTATACAACCAAGTATTCCGGAGTTCTTGCTTATTATGGGAATATTTGCATGGTCGTTCGTCATCTCGAACTGACAATTCTCCTCGGAAAAACTCACCTTCACAGAATTGTCCATCCTCTTTTCAAAAAAATCACTTATCTCCAGCACAATATCATCGATCCTAATGGTCTTTAGTAGCCAACTGACGAGTTCAAAGGCCCTTTCATCGATACGCATCATATTCTCCATCGCAAATTCGTAGACATCATTTTGCTCAGGTACATCACCTTCGATGGTAAAGTTGCCAGTTTCTTGATCAAACATGTACGATGTCTTGTTTAATCGCATACCAATGATTTTATTCGCCAGACTACGTCACCTTCTCTCTCACAAGCTTGTACAATCTCAACTCCTCACTCTTTCCTTTCACCGAGTATGAACCAAGGTACTCAAATTCGAAGGCCTCAGTTCTCTTAACGATCTCCTCTGAGACTATGATCTCCGCATCCACTTCTCTTGTGAGATGTTCTATTCTTGAAGCCGTATTGACCGTATCTCCTATGCACGTATAATCCATCCTAAATGGTGCACCGATGTTCCCTATAATCGCAGGTCCGTAATGCATTCCAATGCCACTATCCAAATCGAGTCCCAGTCTTTCATCGAGCTCTCGCAATGCCTTTCTCATATCCAGTGCACACCTGAGTGCACGTTCTATCTCATTACCATACGAGACCGGCGCACCAAAGATCGCCATTATCGCATCTCCTATGAACTTATCTATCATTCCATCGTATTTGTACCTGATAACCTCACTCATCTGTGTCAAGTACACGTTGAGAAAAGCAACAACCTCTTCCGGAGTCAACTTCTCCGAACGGCTCGTAAACCCCTTTATATCCGAAAAGAGCACCACAACATCACGTGTCTCCCCACCCAATTTCAATTCTCCACTACCAATTAATATTTCAGCCACTTTATCCGGTACATACCGATAGAGAAACTCCTTCATCTTCCTCTTCTCGGCATTCTCTTTCAAAAAGTCACCGAGCGTCTTCGTTATACCAACCACTAATACAGCAGCTATGGGATAAAATGTACCGATGTACATCCTATTCAAAAACATCACGTACGAAACGACCAAGAAAGCAATTGGAATAATCAACAATATCGTATTTACAGAAGCACCTTTTAGCCTTGTCAACACAACCACAATAGCCATCACAACCAAAAGCACGATCGCATTGTTAAAAGGCGTAAAAGGCGCTATAAAATCGTTTCTAATCAAATTCTCTACAGCATTTGCGTGAACAAACACACCTGCTTCTTCGGTTGAAAAAGGCGTTATCCTCAAATCGTACAGTCCCTTTGCAGTGGCCGTATAACCAACGATAACAACTTTATCACGAAAAGTTCCAGGCGCAAAGTTACCATTCATGACGTCGTAGAAAGGTACCTCTTTAAAAACCTCGTTACCTCTTCCATAATACCACAGATGCATGTATCCGGAGCTATCGAACGGAATAGAACGATCTTTGAGCACCACACTCTTTTTTGAAAAGTCAATCACCAAATCTGTTGGTGAGACACCTGAAAAGAGGGCGGCTGTGATCACGTCCATGTGTGGAAATATACCGGAAGATACAGCATTCTCCCTGGACCAATCTTCTACAACAAGTAGTGGTATCCTACGTACAATCCCATCTGCATCGAGTGAACCTATCTCGTAGGAGGCAGAATATGCGGAAGTAGCAAATGGTTCGTACACGGGCCGTATCTTGTACACCCTAAACGGATTGAGAAGACCGAGCGCCTTAAAATTGTCCATCCTATAAGCATAGTCGATGTAAGAAGTATTCTCCTCCATTACATCTCTCAAACGTTTATCGTACGACATATACGTTGATTTATCATTTATCAAATATGTACCCAGAACCACGTTACCATACATCAAAAGCGTACTCGTAAAATAACTGTCGCTCTCATCATCTCCTGCTTCTGTGAAAGAGACATCAAATGCGGCAACCTTAGCACCATCTGCGAATACCTTCTCAAGTAACTTACCATACACGTCCCTCTTCCATGGCCACGTATCGCCATCTACCTCGAGCGCACTCAAAGAATACTCATCGATCCCTACCACAACAACCGATGGCTCCACATCGACCTTTCCCCGCACCTTGTAGAAAAAGTCCATGATCTTCAAATCGAATATCTCCAAAAAATCCACTTGGAAAAGTATCGCCCAGAGAAAAAAGATCGTAATTCCAAAGCTCAATAAATCGATTCTTTTCATAACTACTCCTTTCGACAAATTGACCCCGGTGGTGGAATGGTAAAAATGATAGATGATGATGTATGATTATGTAATGATAAATGAATGTAAGTAACAACTGCAAGTAGTACTTCAAAATATACGTTTTTTTGTGTATAATCTTCTTGGAGAGAACTAAAGAAATCATCACACTACATAAATCAGACCACTCAAACCCCAAAATCGTTGAAATATATCTAATAATCTTGAGAAGAACATAATCGGATGGAGATGAAATTTGATGGAACGGATGCTTGAAAGCGTGCTTGATTCCATAATAGAAGGGATCATCATCGTCAACAAAGATGCAAATGTTGTGTACGTAAATAAGAACGCATCCAAACTCCTCGGCTTGTCCAGTGACATACTTGGCAAATACGTTGAAGATGTGGTTGAAAATACAAGATTACACATCGTAGTGAGGACTGGGCTACCCGAGATAGACCAACTGCAACGGACAGAAAATGCAGTGATCATAACATCGAGACTACCGATAAAAGATGAACGCGGAGAAATCATAGGTGCAGTGGCGGTCTTCAGAGACATTACAAGCATCCGAAAGTTGGCCGAAGAAATCACAAATCTCAAGGAAGTTGAAGCACAACTTAAGGCAATAATAGACTCGACGAACGATGCCATCAGCGTGGCAGATGAAAACGGTATCGTCAGAATCGTGAATAGGGCATACACCAAGATAACCGGGTATGCCGCAGAAGAAGTGATTGGTAAACCTGCAACTGTAGATATTGCAGAAGGTGAGAGCATCCACATGCTCATAGCAAAGATGAGGCAGCCCATCTACAACGCAAGACTCAAGGTTGGACCTGCGAGAAAAGAAGTCATAGTCAACGCAACGCCGCTCTTTGTACATGGGAAATTCAAAGGGAGCGTTGCGGTGGTACACGACGTCTCTGAGATTATGCAACTGAACAACGAGCTCGAAGAGATAAAGAGACTGATAAGGCACATGAAGGCACAATACACATTCGATGATATAATAGGCGATAGCAGAATAATGCAGATAGCAAAAGAGCAGGCAAAGAGAGTGGCTCAGACACCTGCAACAGTCCTCTTAAGGGGAGAAAGTGGTACAGGAAAAGAACTCTTCGCACATGCAATCCACAACGTCAGTCCAAGGAAGAACAAATCCTTCGTCAGCGTCAACTGCGCTGCCATTCCGGAATCCATACTGGAATCCGAACTCTTCGGCTACGAAGAAGGTGCGTTCACAGGCGCAATGCGTGGTGGGAAGAAGGGCTTGGTCGAAGAGGCAGATGGTGGAACACTCTTTTTGGACGAAGTTGGCAAACTACCGATCTCACTCCAACCAAAATTACTGAGATTCATAGAATCTAAAGAGTTTGTACCAGTAGGTGGAAGGAACGTCAAGAAAGTAGATGTGAGAATCATCGCGGCGACGAACACCGACCTTGAAAAAATGGTCAAAAGCGGAGAGTTTCTACCTGATCTGTATTTCCGACTTAACGTATTTCCGATATACCTGCCTCCGTTGAAAGAGCGCAGAGAAGACATACCGAAGATAGCCATGCACATCGTGCGAAAACTAAACCAACAGTACGGTAGAATGGTTGAAGGCATGAATCCTGCTGTCATGCACTACATAACAAATAAAGAATGGCAAGGCAACGTGCGGGAGATGGAGAATTTCATCGGTAGAATAATGATAAACATGGGGCCGGAAGAGAGAATCATAGAGATGAAGCACCTACCGGAGAAGGCCGAAGTTAACGAAATGGGCAATTTCGAAACATTCGAGATAAGGGCACTTAAAGACATGGTGGAAAGTTACGAAAAGCAAGTAATCCAAGAGGCATTGAAAAAATGCAATGGTGATAAGTCCAAAGCGGCAGAGATGCTCGACGTAAGCGTAAGAACTTTATATTACAAAATGGAAAGGTACGGCATAGACTAACGTTTAGTAATCTAATAATTTAATAATTTAATAATCTATGGATATACGGACATCGAAAAGATAAAAACAGAAAAGACAGAAAAGACAAAAAAGGAGGATAATATAAATATGTCAAATCTCTTTCCCATGCTCATTATATTCTCGTATTCCTTGGTAATAAACTCCGTAGCACCGGCGTTAAAACTCTTCCAGTCTGGATACAATATATCCGTCGGCATTTCTTCGTTGATACCGCTATTTTCTCTTGTAGGCACAGTACTATCGAATATATTTGTTGGCATATACCTAAACAAACTTGGATTGAAGAGGGCGCTACTCATCGGCTTTGGTATCACGATATTTGGTAGTCTAATCATAGCATTTTCAAATACCCTTGCACTCTCTCTTGTAGGCATGCTCATCTTTGGATTTTCCAGTGGTTTTGGATTCACCAGCTCTACCATGCTGCTTGCACAGAGCAAGAATGCAAACTTCGGATTCTACCATGGGGCATACGGATTGGGCGGCATCCTTGCACCTCTATTCATACAGATGGCACAAGTGGGAATGAACAATTTCAAGAATGTCTACTTCATCTAC
>Ga0209204_1003274_pt1 | contig 12107 bp, 9 predicted proteins | sample AD_JPNMR2_MetaG_FD_184425 | JGI IMG/M metagenome (GOLD analysis project Ga0209204, IMG submission 184425) | Active sludge microbial communities of municipal wastewater-treating anaerobic digesters from Japan - AD_JPNMR2_MetaG (SPAdes) (version 2) | ecosystem: Engineered > Bioreactor > Anaerobic >... | reverse complement strand
CAATCGCTTACATTAAACGGGGGGTTGGCAAGAATATAATCGGCTTTCAGATCTTTATGGGCATCATTGAGAAACGACCCTTCGTTGTTCCATTTCACCTGCGAACTATCGATGCCGCGAATAGCCAGGTTCATCTTGCACAACCGCCAGGTTGTTTGGTTGCTCTCCTGTCCGTAAATGGAAATGTCGTTTGTCCTTCCCTGATGTTCGGTTACAAATTTTTCCGATTGAACAAACATACCGCCGGAACCGCAACAGGGGTCAAACACCCGCCCGTGATAGGGCTCCAACATTTCAACCAACAATTCAACAACACACCGAGGCGTGTAGAATTGCCCGCCTTTCTTACCTTCCGCAAGCGCAAATTCACCCAGAAAATATTCAAACACATGTCCCAGTACATCGGCACTGCGGGCTTTCGTATCGCCAAGGGCAATGCTGCCAATCAAGTCGATCAATTCTCCCAAACTGGTGGGATCGAGGTTTTGTCGCGCATATACTTTGGGCAAAACACCTTTTAGTGAAGGATTTTCCTTTTCTATGGCATCCATAGCCTCATCCACATACTTGCCAATATCGGGTTGTTTTGCTTTGGATAATAAAAAACTCCAACGCGCTTCCTGCGGTACAAAGAAAACGTTCTCCGCTTTGTATTCGTCTCTGTCTTCAGGATCGGCTCCCAGCTCTTCTTCGGCTTTCAGTCGGGCATATAATTCTTCAAAAGCATCAGAGATGTATTTCAGAAAAATCAATCCCAACACAACATGTTTATATTCGGCGGCGTCAATATTCTTTCTCAGTTTGTCTGCAGCCTTCCAAAGCGTTGCCTCGAGCTTGCCGAGCGATTGTTTTTCTAACGGTTCTTCTTGTTTGTTCTCGTTTTTGTTTACTTTCTTGCCCATATTTTCAAGATGTTGGCGATTGTGCTATCGCATAATTTGTTGCCGTCTATATATTGTCCACTTCGTTAATTCAACAGTTTTTTTGTTTCAACCTCAAAAATAAAAAATTTTTATAAATTATCAAACAAACTTTTAATTTTTGTAAAATCCTTTTGTTAGGTAATATATTTTCTTGTACTATCGCTTGTTAAAGTAAAGTATTACAACTTATTTTGTTTATTATGTTTTTCTGATGGGTATTTATAGCTCGTTTTTGGTTTCTTAAAGCTTTTTACTCTATAACATTTTTTAAGATCGCAACTAATCAAGTAATTGCGTTTGTGGTTTTGTCCATCCCATTTACTATTTTGTCTCAAAAAGTATTTATTTTTTAATTTTTTCGGCGATTTTGCTTCGCCCAATTACCTTACACAAAATAAAAATGCCTTACTATTTCGCTTATTTTTGAGATTTTTCTCAGTGGAACTCTATGAAAATGAATGGCTGAGATTTTTGTTATTTGTGCATTCGGACAACTTGCAAACTAAAGGTCTCTACTCGAAACTTGAAACTCGTAAACTACTGATTACAACTAAATCCTCGTACATCGCCCCTTGTGAATTCTAAACTCCTGATTCCCAGCTATTTTTAAATTATTTTTTATTTTTGAAAGCTACTTGATGTTAAAGTGCTATGGCTTGTAAAGCTGTATGTTCCTTGTTCCAACTGCTTAAAATTATATTTTGAATGGTATTTATGCTTTTTTTATCATAGTTCTTTTCTACTTTCACGTAATTTTGAGTAAAGCCCAACATTTTTTCACCTTTCCGTCGGTTTTCCCATAATACTTGTGCAGGTTTCCCGATTTGTTGCTCATAAAAAATTTTGACTTTTTCATCAGACAATTGATGAAGTATTTCACTTCGCTTTTTTCGTTCTGATAAAGGAACTATTTCTTTTATTTCCAACATTTTTGTACTCTGTCGTTCTGAATAAGTAAACACATGCAACTGTGAGATATTTAGTGATGAAATAAAATTTTTTGTTTCTTCAAACAATTTTTTTGTCTCTCCACGTACTCCTACTATAACATCCACGCCAATAAAAGCATCAGGCATCCATTTTTTAATGGTGTCTATTTTCGAAGCAAAGAGTTCAGTATTATAACGTCTTCTCATGATTCTAAGAATTTCATTACTTCCCGATTGCAGCGGAATATGAAAATGTGGCATAAAATGACGACTTTGAGCTATCCACTTTATTATCTCATCTGAAAGTAAGTCAGGCTCAACAGAAGAAATTCTAAATCGGATCCCGTAAGGTAGATTGTCCAAAGCTTTCAATAGATTAAAAAAACTTTCACCTGTAGATTTGCCAAAATCTCCAACATTCACACCCGTCAGAACAATCTCTTTAGCTCCTTCTGAAATAGCTTTTTCAGCAAGTGTTATAATTTCTGAAATACTTCCATTTCTACTTCTGCCACGTGCAAAAGGTATGGTGCAATAAGTACAGTAATAATCACAGCCATCTTGAATTTTAAGAAAATAACGTGTTCGATCTTCGTATGAACAGGAAGGATGAAAAGTTTTTAACTCTTGCTGTTTTGAATGAAATATTTGTGAATTACTTTGATTTTCAAAGGTTTGTAAATATTCCAGAATATTGAATTTCTCGTGGCTCCCCAAAACCAAATTTACTCCTTCGATGGCAGCAATTTCTTGTGGTTTGAGTTGAGCATAACAACCTGTAACAATCATAATAGCATGTGGGTATTCACGGTGAAGCCGATGAATTGCTTGACGACATTTTCGATCAGCAGCATCGGTAACGGTACAAGTATTCACAATACAAATGTCTGCTTCTTCTCCTGAACGAGCTTTGGTATAACCAGCTTCCATTAATTGTTTGCCAATGTGAGAAGTTTCAGCAAAATTCAACTTGCAACCCAATGTGAAAAAAGCTACTTTTTTAGGGGGTAATAAAGAAGGGCATGTCATTTTTTATAAAAAATTATGTACAAAATTAATGAAAAATCTTATGAATTTTATGTTTTTCACTTTCTTCTTCAAGAAGACTTCTAATTCAATACATTAACAAAATACCTACTCATTTGTTGGTTTTTATTCATACCAAGTTTTAATCGAAATTGAAATTGAAATTAAAATTGAAATTAAAATTAAAATTAAAAGAAAAACACTGAGATTTTTTGCCCTTCTATTTTACAGGAGACGTTTTATGAAATGTCTCTAATTGAAATCATTGATTATCAACTAAATATATAATTCAGAATTCAGAACTCACAAATCTGCACCTCGCCCCTCGAAACCCGTATCTTGTATCTCTCAAACTTTAAACTCTTTTTATATGTTTTTTCATTTATGAGAACAATTTACTATCAGCTACCTCACTCGAAAAATAATTTTAAAAAAACCAACTAATTATCATAATTATTTGTTATTTTTAAAAATAAAAGAATTTTCTTAAAAAGTTGAATTTTTCGTTTTATCTATACTTATTTTTTATGAAAAATTTCTAATCATAACTCTTATGAAAACTTCTAACATTCCTTTCCTTCAGGGCTTGTTGGTTTTCCTTTTTTTAATGGGTTTCTCTTGTCAAGGATGGGCATCAGAGAAAAAACAAAACTATCAACAACAAGCTCAGGATTACCTTGAATATAAAGGGAAAATTATAGACCGTAGCAATAAAAAAGTTTTGCCGTTTGCCCATCTCAGAGTAGAAGGGACTAATATTTCTACCGTTTCAAATGCAGAAGGAGAATTTTTGATAAAAATTCCGGAAGAACTTAAAGACAAAAAATTAATCATTAGTTATATTGGCTATAAAAATGCTGAATTTCCTTTTTATCAATTGAATACAGAAAATATACGTATTGCTTTGGAACCGTTCGTAATAGAATTGCCTGAAATTAATATTATTTCAAGAGATGCGAATGAATTAATTAAATCAGTTTTTGAAAAACGCAATGTAAACTATCCGAATCAAAAAATTTTCATGACAGCTTTTTACCGTGAATCTATCAAAAAAAACCGTAGTTATGTTTCGTTGGCTGAAGCTATTGTGGATATTTTAAAACAACCTTATACTTCCTATTTGTCTGATGAGGCACAGTTTTACAAAAGTAGAAAAAGCACAGATTACAAAAAATTAGACACGCTTGTTTTTAAATTAATGGGGGGACCTTATAATTCTTTGTATTTGGATATAATGAAATATCCGGAATATCTCTTTATGGATGATATGATGACCAATTATGAATTTACTTTTGATCATGTTACTTATACTGATCATCAAATGATTTATATCGTTGATTTCAAACAACAACCTTACATAAAAGAGCCTCTTTATTATGGGAAATTATATATTGATGCCGAAACTTTAGCTTTACAGAGTGCAATTTTTAATTTAAACCTTGACGATAAAGAACGAGCAGCTTCTTTATTTATTAGAAAAAAGCCTTTCAATGCCAGAGTCTTTGCTACTAAAGCTTCGTATCGAATTGATTATATTAAAAGAGGAGAAAAATGGTATTATAATTATAGCCGAATTGAATTGAATTTTAAAATTGATTGGAAAAAAAGACTATTTAATTCAAATTATTATTCTATTATTGAAATGGCTATTACTGATTGGGAACCTTTTACCGAAGAGAAAAAAATTAAAAATAAAATTAAGCACACAGTAATTCTCACCGATGAAGCTTCAGGTTTTTCAGATCCTGCTTTTTGGGGCGAATATAATGTAATTGAACCAGAACAACCTATTGAAACAGCTATTAAGAAAATTCAAAAACAACTGCAAAAAAGAACACAAGATTAATTCAATTTTTGTTGCACAATTCAAAATAATTTTTCAACTTTGCAGCGATAAATAAAAAGTGGACATGAAATCAAATTCAACAATCAACAATTTTTGGTGGTGGTGCTTACGAAAATTTAAATCGTGAGAAGGGACACCTATGGTTGATAGTTGAAATAAATAAATATTTATGAAAAGGCTTGTCGGAACTCACGACAAGCCTTTTTTTATTAAAAAATCTCGAAGAATAAAAACTAAAAATAAAAAAGATATGTCAGAAAATTTAAACAATTCAAATCACACAGTTACTGGCAACCTTTATCAACCCAATGAAAAAGGTTATTATGGTGAATTTGGTGGAGCTTATATTCCTGAAATTTTGTATGCCACCGTCGAGCAATTAAAAAATGCTTTCTTAGCCATCAAAGATGATGAAAACTTTAAAAATGAATATTACGATTTGCTTAAAAACTATGTGGGCAGGCCGACACCTCTGTATTTTGCCCGGCGACTTTCAGAAACTTATGGTGTCAATATTTATTTAAAGCGGGAAGACTTGAATCATACCGGAGCTCACAAAATTAACAATGCGTTAGGTCAAGTATTGTTAGCCAAACGAATGGGTAAAACGCACATGCTAGCTGAAACGGGAGCTGGTCAGCACGGTGTGGCTGCAGCAACCGCTTGTGCTTTGATGGGAATGGATTGTACCGTTTTCATGGGCAAAACAGATATTGAACGTCAGTATTTGAATGTTCAGAAAATGCGGATGCTCGGAGCTAAAGTGGAACCCGTTACCAGCGGAAACATGACATTAAAGGATGCGACCAATGAAGCGATTCGTTATTGGTGTTCCCATCCTGATTCGTATTACATCATTGGTTCGACGGTTGGACCTTATCCTTATCCTGAAATGGTGGGCTATTTTCAATCGGTAATCGGTGAAGAAATCAAATGGCAACTGCAAGAAAAAATCGGACGTGATTATCCTGATTATTTAATGGCTTGCGTTGGCGGAGGAAGCAATGCAATGGGTACTTATTATTATTATCTAAATGATAATCGGGTGAAAATTATTTCAGCCGAAGCGGGCGGATTGGGAATTGAAACCGGGAAAACAGCAGCAACTATTCATCTGGGGAAAATAGGCATCATTCATGGAGCAAAAACATTGATTTTGCAAAATGAAGATGGCCAAATTGATGAACCTTATTCCATTTCTGCTGGTCTGGATTATCCGGGAGTGGGTCCTGCTCATGCTTTTTTTGCCAAAATTGGAAGGACAAAAGTTTATGCTATTAACGACGATGAAGCAATGGAAGCTGCTTTTGAACTGACTCGATTGGAAGGAATCATTCCCGCCATTGAATCGGCTCATGCGCTGGCTATTCTGAAAAAAGAAAAAGATAATTTCAAATCGGATGACGTGGTGGTAATTACTGTTTCCGGGAGAGGTGACAAAGATATGGATGCTTATGTAAAGTATTATGAATCAATGAATAAAGACAAAGAATAATTTATTTGAATTTCTTTTTGAATTGAAATATTAAAAATTTTAAGGATTATGAAACTATATGTAAACACAAAAAAATTGCTGGCTGATCTGGATACGCCAGTAGGAATTTATCTCAAAGTAAGAGATTTATATACGCATTCAGCATTGCTTGAAAGTTCTGACTATCATGGAGTTGAAAATAGTTATTCTTATATAGGATTTTGTCCAATTGGTGGAATATCGGTTAATCATTTTTTGATTACAGAAAAATATCCAGATGGAACTTCTATTGAAACAGAGGTAAAAAATAAAATGACTGTCGCTGAAAGGTTTGATAGCTTTTTAAAATCTTTCGAAATCATTCCTTCCGACCAACAAACTTCTCCTGTAGTAAATGGGTTGTTTGGTTATACTTCTTATGAAGCAGTTCAGTATTTTGAAGATGTAAAGTTATCTGCTCGTGAAACAGTTCCTGGAAGTATGCCAGGTTTGAATTATTTATTGTTCAAATACATTATTGCTATCAATCATTTTAACAATGAACTCACCATTATTGAAAATCTTCTGGAAGGTGAAGAATCGTTGATAAAAAGTGTTGAAGAAATTTTATTAAACCACAATGTAGCAACTTATCCATTTCAGGCAACGGGAAAGGAAAAATGTGATATTTCTGACGAAGAATACAAGCAAATGGTTCGTCGAGGCAAGGAAGAATGTTTTAAAGGAAATGTTTTTCAAATTGTGCTTTCGCGTCGTTTCTATCAGTCTTTTCAAGGAGACGATTTCATGCTTTATCGGGCTTTACGTTCCATCAATCCTTCTCCTTATTTATTTTATTTTGATCTGGGCGATTTTCGCATTTTTGGTTCTTCGCCTGAAGCTCATCTGGTAGTTGATGCGAAAAACAGAAAAGCTTATATAAAACCTATTGCAGGCACTTTCCGTCGTACTGGAGATGATAAAAAGGATTTTGAATTGGCAGAAAAACTACGCAACGATGATAAAGAAAATGAAGAGCATGTAATGTTGGTAGATTTGGCACGTAATGATTTAAGTCGAAATGCAGATGATGTAAAAGTAGAAGCTTTTCGTGAAGTACAATATTATTCTCACGTATTGCATCTGGTATCGAATGTAAGTGGCAAATTAAAACCCGATACCAATGTTATCAAACTTTTTGCGGATACTTTTCCTGCAGGTACACTTTCTGGCGCTCCAAAAATTAAAGCCATGCAGTTGATTGACGAAATCGAACCACACGATAGAGGACCTTATGGAGGTTGCATTGGCTATCTGGGCTTTGACAAAAGCTTTAATCAAGCGATTATTATTCGTTCTTTTATTAGTAAAAACAATACCCTTTATTATCAAGCAGGCGCTGGCATTGTTGCCAAATCAAACGAAGAAAATGAATTGCAGGAAGTAAACAATAAATTGGCTGCACTCAAACAAGCTATTGAAGTAGCTTCGAGTGTCTCGATTTAAAAAAATTGAGTTATTATTCTGAAAAATTGAAAGTTAGATGAAAATACTTGTGTTTGATAATTATGATTCTTTTACCTACAATCTGGTGCATGCCGTAAAAAAATTAGGATACGACGATGTGGAAGTGCATCGAAATGATCGCATTCAGTTGGTCGATATTGATCGTTTTGATAAAATTCTTCTTTCGCCTGGTCCAGGTTTACCAGCAGAATCAGGAATTTTATTGGAAGTTGTTAAAAGATATGCTTCCAGCAAAAGTATTTTAGGTGTTTGCCTGGGAGAACAGGCAATTGCAGAAGCTTTTGGAGGAACGTTGTTAAATCTTCCTGAAGTATATCATGGCGTTTGTTCTACTATTGAAATTATGAAAAAGGATTATTTGTTCAATGGTTTGCCTCAAAAAATAGAGGCAGGAAGATATCATTCATGGATTGTTGAAAAAGAAACATTGCCTTCATGTTTGGAAGTGACTGCTGTGGATAATCAAGGAATGATTATGGCGATAAAGCACAAAATTTATGATGTGCGAGGTTTACAGTTTCATCCGGAATCTGTTTTAACACCACTGGGAGAAAAAATTCTGAAAAATTGGTTACAAAATACACATTAATTTTATTGATTTATCAAAAATTATTCTAAAATGAAAGAGATACTGAACAGATTATTTGATCATCAATCGTTGACACGAGAAGAAGCTGCCGAAGTAATGAGTAATATCGGAGCAGGGAAATACAATGAATCGCAAATGGCTGCTTTTCTTTCCGTTTATCTGATGCGAAGCATTGAGCTGGACGAATTGATTGGTTTTCGAGATGCTTTAATGACAATGGCAATTCCGATGGATTTGTCTGAATTTGATCCGATTGATATTGTCGGAACAGGTGGAGATGGAAAAAATACTTTTAATATTTCTACTTGTAGTTGCTTTACCCTTGCAGGAGCAGGTTATAAAGTAGCAAAACATGGTAATTATGGAGCCACATCAATAAGTGGTGCTTCCAATGTAATTGAGTATTATGGAGCAAAATTTACTACGGATATTGACATTGCTAAGCGTTCGCTGGAAGAGTCTGGTTTTGCTTATTTGCATGCTCCATTGTGCAATCCTGCCATGAAAAATGTAGCTCCTGTTCGCAAAAATATCGGTGTTCGGACTTTTTTCAATGTACTTGGTCCTTTAATTAGTCCTGTTCGCCCTCGTTATCAATGTTTGGGTGTGTATAATTTAAAAATGATGCGTTTGTACAATTATCTTTATCAAAAATTGGGTATTCAATATTCTATTGTTTATACCTTTGATGGTTATGATGAAATTTCTTTGACAGACAAATGCAAAATTATTAACAGTGAGGGAGAATTTATTTACACACCTGAGCAATTGGGTTTTGAAAAAGTAAATCCTGCAGAATTGTGGGGAGGTGAAACAGTAGAACATGCAGCAAAAATCTTTATGAACATTCTTGACAATCAATCTACTGATGGACAACGCAATGTAGTGATTATTAACTCAGCTTTTGCCATTAAAACGCTTTGTCCTGAAAAGGCCATTGAAGAATGTAAGGCAGAAGCCATTGAATCACTTGCAAGTGGAAAAGCCAGAGAAGCCTTTATGAAGTTTGAAGAAATTTATCATCTTTAGTTTTGTAAAATGGAAGAAAAAAACGAGCAAAAAAACTCAACTATTCAAAAAACAGATTTTCTTGAAAATATTTTAAGAAATAAAAGAGAAGAAGTTGTGTTAAAAAAGCAATCTTTTAAAGGAAAAAATTGGGAAAATTTTCCTTTCTTTTCTAGAAAATGTTTTTCTTTAAAGCAAAATTTACTTTCTTTGCCAATAGGAATTATTGCAGAATTCAAACGAAAATCTCCTTCCAAAGGTTGGTTAAATCAACAGGCTGATTTATTTAAAGTTACAACAGATTATCAACAGGCTGGTGTAGCAGGAATTTCCATTTTGACAGATACCGAATTTTTTGGCGGAAGCGTTGAAGATGTGATAACAGTTCGTGATAAAATTTCCTGTCCTATTTTAAGAAAAGATTTTGTGGTAGATGAATTTCAAATTTATGAAGCCAAAGCCATTGGTGCAGACGTTGTTCTGTTGATTGCTGTCGCTTTAACTATTCCTCAAGTAAAAAATTTTGCCAGATTGGCTCACCAATTGGGTCTTGAAGTTTTGCTGGAGGTGCACAACAAAGAAGAATTGAATTATTTGAATGAATACGTAGATATTGTTGGCGTAAATAATCGGAACTTACATACCTTTGAAGTAAATATTGATACATCTCTTGAATTGGCAAATTTGATTCCTTCCATTTTTACAAAAATTAGTGAAAGTGGTATTAGCGAAATTCAAACTATCAGAACTTTAAAACAGGCTGGTTATCGAGGTTTTTTGATAGGTGAACGTTTTATTAAAGAAAAAAATCCAGCAGATGCTCTACGACAGTTTATCAATCAACTAATTGGATAAAAATTAAAATTGGAATTTTTTTGAAATGAAAGATAATGAAAAAGGTAGAGAAGAAAACAATGAAGTAAGTCAAATAGCGAATTTCAAATTAATCAAAGTTTGTGGAATGAAGTTTCCAGAAAATATTCGTGAAGTAGCTGCTTTACAACCTGATTTTATGGGATTTGTTTTTTATAAGAAATCTCCACGATATGTAAGACATCTGGATATTTCTGTGTTGGATAGTTTACCTTCGTCGATAAAAAAAATGGGTGTTTTTGTCAATGAAAAGCTGGATAATATTTTGTCAACAGTTTACAAGTATCATCTGGACGGTGTTCAATTGCATGGCAGCGAACTGGAAGATAAATGTGAAAAATTAAAAGAAGCTGGTTTGTTGGTGATTAAAGCTTTTCCTGTGGAAAGTTCGTACAACTTTATTGTGACAAAACCTTACGAAAGTGTTTGCGATTATTTCCTCTTTGATACCAAAGTTCCCATTTATGGTGGTGCAGGGATAAAATTCGACTGGTCGTTATTGAACGATTATAAAGGCAATACTCCATTTTTTCTCAGCGGTGGCATTTCATTGGAAGATGTAGAAGATTTGAAAAAAATTGAACATCCCAAGTTTATTGGTGTAGATTTGAATAGTAAATTTGAAATAGCGCCGGGCAAAAAAAATGTCGAATTGCTCAGGCAATTTTTTCAACTTTATCGTTATAGTTAAAAAATTAATTATTAGTTAAAATGAATAGAATTCAGCAATTGTTTCAGCAGAAAAAAGAAAATATTCTTTCGGTTTATTTTACCGCAGGTTTTCCTAATTTAAATGATACGGTTCCTGTTTTAGAAAGTTTGCAGAGAAAAGGAATTGATTTGGTAGAAATTGGCATTCCATTTTCCGATCCATTGGCTGATGGACCTGTTATTCAGAATAGTAGCCAAATTGCTTTGCGAAATGGGATGTCATTACGAAAGCTTTTTGAACAGCTTACAGATGTTCGCTCCAAAATTGATATTCCATTGATTATGATGGGTTATTTGAATCCTATCATGCAATTTGGTTTTGAAAATTTTTGTCAGGAATGCCATAGAGTTGGAGTGGACGGCATGATTATTCCTGATCTCCCAATGGATGATTATTTGACTGAATATAAGGATATTGCTCAGAAATATGGATTGGAATTTGTCTTTTTGATTACACCAGAGACTTCCGAAAAACGCATTCGTCAGATTGATGAACACACCAATGGTTTTATTTACATGGTTTCTTCACCTGGCGTGACAGGCACTCGAAATTCATTCGATGACCATATTGATTATTTCAATCGGATTAATTCAATGCATTTAAAAAATCCACGACTCATTGGCTTTGGCATTTCCAATAAAGCAACGCGTGAAACTGCCTGTCAGTATTCTTCGGGTGTCATTATCGGTAGTGCTTTCATCAAAGCTTTGCAGGAAACAAATGATATTGATCAAGCTGTCGATCTTTTACTGGAAAGATTGAATAAATAAATGCTGAATATAACTTATTAATCAACTGTTGGTTAGAAAAATTTCGTAATAAATTTACAGGGAGTTAGGAAATTAATTCGTAAATTTTAATGTAATATAGCTTTCCCTTTTACCAAATCATGATTATTTAAATGATTCTTTACTATTACATGGATTCTAATTTGCAAATACACAAATTTTTTTGAAAAAGATAAAACTATTCGAAATATGACATTTTCTAATCTTAATTAAAAAAATAATGATTTTTATTTTTATTTCAAATGACAACTTTTTAAATTATTATTGTTTGCTCTATTTTAAGAATTTTTTCTTTATATTTTCAAAAATAAATAAATTTTTAAAAAGAAAAAAAATCCCAATTTCTTTGTGTCAATATAGTTTGACGGTTAAAGTACAACAATCTTTTTACTTTTTTTGTATTTCTATTCAGACAAATCTACTAATTTTGTGT
>Ga0209204_1003270_pt1 | contig 12119 bp, 15 predicted proteins | sample AD_JPNMR2_MetaG_FD_184425 | JGI IMG/M metagenome (GOLD analysis project Ga0209204, IMG submission 184425) | Active sludge microbial communities of municipal wastewater-treating anaerobic digesters from Japan - AD_JPNMR2_MetaG (SPAdes) (version 2) | ecosystem: Engineered > Bioreactor > Anaerobic... | reverse complement strand
TCTTGTCAATTTCTTTTACCACCTCCGGAGGAGCGGCCGCCTTTGTCTCGTCAAGAAGTTTTTGCCTCATCGTATATTCTTGCTTCCAATGAGCTCCCATTGGTTCATAGCCGATTAACTCGTCAAGTTCTTTCTCCAAACCCCCTATTTGCCCTTGATAAGGGGGAACCTTTACCTTCTTTAGCTTTTGCGCCCCCTTCTCAAACTGGCTCATCGGCGGCAAGGAAAACTCCTCCGATACGCTCTTATAGAGGGCTCTTGCTCCTTCCTTGTCGTCGCTTAGAAAAGCACGATGAAGGTTGTCTAATACGTCCTGTGGTATAATTGGTTTTAATGATTTACCCGTCGAAGGAGTTCCAGCGAGAGTTTTCGAAACTATGGAAGGAGCATAAGGCTCTTTACCGATACCGCCCGTCGCCTGTTGAACAACTTCTGGGGATATTGGCAATCTTCGGGGCTTTTCTAATTGTTCCCCTAATATTTGGACTGGTTGTTTGGCTTCTGGGGCTTTTACTTTGATTTTGGGGGCTTGTTTAACGGCTTGGTTGTAGAAGTCGGTGAGTTGGGACTTAATTGCCTGATAATACTTAAATTCTGTCTCTGAAAGTGGAATGTTGTTGCCCGATATATTTATCACTGGAACTTCTTTGCCCTTTTCTAATAAGTAGGGAGTTGGTAATTCCTTCATTACCAATCTTGCTTCTGGATTCAAGGCCATATTTTCTACAGCAGTTTTTCTAAACCATCGGCCATAAACTCTACGAGATGGCATTCGTGTAAATAATTCTTTCTGCTCTTTTGGACTTAAAGCTTTGAATACATTTTCCAAAATTGAAGATGATGGCTTCCCTTTTGTAAAAGATATATCAACCTTGTTCTTAATCCCCCTTATAAACTCCTCCGCACTCCCATATTTCCTTGCCTCTTGAGCTAATGGCTCAAGCTCCTTGGGAATCCCTCTTACCTTGATTTTTCCTTGCGGTATTCTCTTAGCCACGGGCTTTAGCACCCCCATCAGCAAAGCGGACATGGCAATATCTTGGGCGGTTTCTTCCGCCAATTTTTTGGGAGCAAATCTTTCTTTAAGAGTTCCTTCGCTGGAGATAAAAGGGGAAATGAACGGTGTTGAAGCGGCCGAGCTAAGCGCAAAACGACCCGCCTTGCCAACCACGGGCGTCTTGCCGAGGGCGGTGGTGGCAAATTTAGCGGCAAGAGGGGCTTCTATTACCTGCCCGCCCAGCATCCAATAGGGAGCGGCTCCGGCCACCTCACCCCCAACTCTGGCTACCTTTTGCGGTGTTGTCGTCGGCTCTTTCTCGGTCACCAAACGCTTGGGAACGGGTTGAGAAATGCTTAAGAGACGGCGGGGAGGAGTAAGCAATCCTTCGGTAAATTGCGCCAATGTCGGTCTTTCCTCAAAGAAGCGATAAATATTCTCCCCCGTTTTTTGGGCAAAGGGGGTCGCTTGAAACTTCGCCAATTCGGTCGCTTGCTTTTGCCGATATTCGGGCGTGAATGGCACCATCTCCTTTGCTTTCTTGCGAAGGAAGCTGGCTAAATCTTTAAGTTTGGCCATTTTCTTTTACCTCCATGTTCCCGCGAAACGCTCCTCTTCTTCCCTGGCTTTACGAGCATAGGGGTTCCAAGCCTCGTAGCTTTGTTGAGGCATGCTTCCCATTCCTTGAAGCTCGTTCCAGACGATTTGTTGAGGAGAGTAATTTGCCATTTGCCCTAAGGCCATCTTCATGTCGTCAATGCCCGCCAAACGGTTTATCGCCCACTCTCTCATCGCCGCATCCCATTGCTGAGCTTGGTCTTGAATATTAAGCAGGCGGTTATAAGCCTCTTGAATAAGGCTATTCTCCGCTGACGCTAAGGCTCTGGCTCTTTCTCCTGAGGCCGTGGCTTTTTGTCGCTCGATGTTAGAAAGTTGGGTGTTATACCAATCGGTAATTGCTCCCATTTGCTCCGTTTTCCAGGTGTCAAGCTGGCTCTTGGATTGATTGTAGGCAAGGTTAATATCTTCCTCTTTCATCCGCAAATCGTTAAACATTGCCGAGGATTGTCTGGCAATGTCCGTGCCTCTCTTACCCGCTTCTTTTGCTAAAGCGTATTGATACATCGGTGTCGCGGAACTTGACCCTGCTCCCCAATAACCCAATTGAATTTGACCCGCTCTGGCCCAATTTCGCATACTTTCCGCCAAAGCCTTAAGGTTTTGGGCTTGGTCGGCTCTGATTTCTCCCCGATAGCCCTCAAGCCTTTGCCGAGCCGCTTCTTGAGCACCTCCCAATTCTCCCAATTGTGTTTGGTAGAGGTTGCCAATCGTGCGGAGTTTCTCTTCTTTCCAGCCGGGCAGTAATCCTGCCAAACGGTCTAATGACTCAAAAACGGGCTGATAGATGCTTTCTACCTGCCCTCTTAATTGTTGCCTCATTATCTCCTCGGCGCTTGGACCGGTCGGACCAGCGCTACCGCCACCACCGCCTCCCGTTGGCGCTTGGGGAAGATTAACGGTGCCTCCTGTTGTCGTTTGGGTAGGCCCTGTCATTGCTCCCTTTACTGTCCCTGATTGTCTTGCCCCAGAAACTTCGCTTAAATACTTATTGTAGCCCTCATTCCAACCAACATTCCAACCAACATTCCAACCAACATTCCAAGGGTCGCCCTGAGCTTGATATGGGGTTGGGGTTGGCACCGGTTGTGGAGTAGGAGCTGACGATGGTTTTCCGCTCTTAGCGGCATTATAGCCTTCGTTCCAACCAACATTCCATCCAGTATTCCATCCAGTATTCCATAAATCTGCCATATTTTCTCACCTCCTTTATTATCACTTTAATAAACTTATATTTATTGCGCCGTTTTGGCTCTCCTTCTGGCAATTCTTCGTAAAGTCTGCGCCAATCTTGCTCTCTGCCCCAGCTTTCCTTTCTTCTTGCTCGCTTTCTCTAAGGCGGCGGAGGGGATTTTCTTGCCTTTCTTGACCTTAAGCGATTTTCGTAAAGCGCCGGGCTTTTTAATTGCCTCGGCTATCCATTTTTCTTTGCTCATTTTTTTCCACCTCCCTTTCCAAAAAAAAACGCCCACGAAGGTTAATCGTGAGCGTATTCCTGAATCGTCAGAAAGATTGTCCGCTTATCTTTAATTAGGATAACACAAAAGATATTCCCTTGTCAAACCTTAACCGACTTGGTCAATCATTCTCGTTATCTTATTTGAAAGGTTAATCAATTGTTGAGCCATTGGACTTAATTATGCCCTTGGTAATAAAAATAATCATTGCCGCCATTATAGACATTACCCAGTGGCTCATAAACCGGTTAATTTCTCGGCTTTCAAAATTCATTTCTTTATCATTAAGATAAAATGAAGTTCGGGGAAATCAAACCTATTAAGCTTTTCCACTTTCTCAATAACAAAACGCTCTTGGGGATGATTTGAGCGTATTTCATTGAAGCTGTCCACAATTCCCTTAAGTCTTGTTTCGTGCCATTGGCTCTTATGACCCACATAATAAGCCTCCGGTATTCCCGCGTAGGGCATTATAGCCTCAAGCACCGCTCCGTCCTTAGCCACCCGATAAATTTCCTTAAAAAGCTCCCCCACCTCATCATCGGTGAAATGCTCCAAACTGTGGCTTGAGTGGAAAGCCTCTACGCAATTATCGGGTAGGGGAATGCCTTGCCTTACATCCCAAACAATCTCTTGGCCAAAATCCTCAATATCCACTCCCAGAGCGTCAGGACATCTTTGCTCCTTTTTCCCGCACCCGATATCAAGTTTATGAACCGTTATCCCCGGCAAATTTATTCTTCTCATTTTTTCATCGCCTCCACCGTCTTTTTTATCACCTCTACCCAATCTTTGGCAATCACCTTTACATCCCGATGCTCTTTAACCCACGCATAGGCGTTTTCTCCCAACTCTCTTCTTAATAAGGGGTCGTCAATTAGGGCGGAGACTTTCCTCATAAACTCGTCGGGGGTTTTGAAAAGAAGCCCGTTCACCTTTTCTTGCACCTCATCGGCATAGGGAGGAACATTACTAACCACCGAGGGGATTTTCAAAGCGGAGTATTCGTAGAACTTGACCGATGATTTGTTGCGGTTAAATTCCTTATCCTCTAAGGGAGCAATAGCGATGTCGGCATTGATGCAGGCCATGCGATAGCCGTGGCCGTCGGCTTTTACCCACGGCCAGAAATGAACCCTTGACTTTGGCAAGCCCTTCTTCACCCCACCAAAGAGTTGGCCGACGAAGTGGAGGTGGAGCTGGGGGTAGGTTTCCATTAGCTTTAGAAGCGCCTCTTTGACCATCATCAGGTCTTCAAAATGGGACGCCCCGCCCGCGTAAACCATATTAACCACCCCCGTTTCCTTTTTAATGTCAAGCACTGGCCAGAAGTCAAAGTTAATGGCGTTGGGGATAACCGCCACCGCCTCGTTATACTCCTTCAGCTTATTGGCCAACCTTATCGTGGTGGTTAATACCAAATCCGATTGGCTCAAGCAAAACTCATAGTCAATTAACCTTTTCCGGTTCTCGTAGAGGTCAAACTTGGCCTTGCCTTGTTGCCAAAGGGGCGTGCCGTCGGGGAGAAAAACCTCCTTAGTGCCAAGATTAGCGTAGGCATTACTTAGGGGGGAGATATTAAACAAATCGTCATCGGTTTCCAAAATCACGGGCTTATGGGGATACTTCTTCTTAAAAACCTTGACTACCTTCACGATACTTTCCGAGGCAAAACGATAGAGAAGGGCATCGCAAGCGTCAAAGGCGGCCTCAATGGCAAAATCTTTCTCGTTTGCCTTTATCTCTTGAACGGAAGCAAGTTTTTCTTGGTTGGCGATATTGGCAAAATTCTTCACCCGATACCACCAGCACCCGTCTTCCCCTATTGGCGGGGTAAGGATTTTGAGAATGTTTTGTTTTTTCATCTTTGGTTAGGGTCAAAAACCATCCATTCGGGGGCGTGCTTTCTAAAAAAGTCAGGGTCTTTGTAATAGTCTTCTCCGTAAACATCGCTAAAGAATTTATCCACCTCTACGGGCATCGAGGCCACCTTCCGCCAAACTTTGGAACGAGAGCCGTTCTTGTAAGCGCCTGACTTTTTTAGGGTAGCAAGATACTTTTGCGCCTCGGAGGAGGAACAAAAGACGCTAAAGAGCTCGGTTCGCCTCTTCCTGTTAATATCCTCGGCTATCTTGGCAATGGCGTCTTTAGTTTCTTTGTCCATATTATTATGTGCGGGAGTTTAAGGCTTTCCCGCTTAGGAAGTCTTCAACTCGGTGATTTTGCCCGAACCCGCTTCGTTTCTCGATTCCAGAGTTAATTCTGTTTCGATAACTCCACGTGTTGCTGAACCAACCTTGGCCACCTCAATGTGTTTGGTCGGTCGTAAAACGGCCGTCTTCCACAAATCGGATTGGAGAATCGCCACTTGGGCGGCATCCATATATCTGTCCGCCACAATTTTGACTCTGCCAAAGTCGGAATCGTAAACATCGACTCCCGCGACAATCTCCTTCTCGCTGGCCTCAACAAACTTAGTTGAGGAAGCCGTAAATCCGGAGATTTTTCGCTTTTGGAAGCCGTTGGCATACACCGTATCCGGTCGCCCACCTTTGTTCCAAATTGCCTGCAAGGCATCATTGAACATCGTCTCGGTAAGTGTTTCATCACCTGAGCCTGTGCCGGTAATATTGGTGGTCGTAATCCACGCCATCACTCCCTTAAGCTGTCTGGCTGTGCCAGATGCTCCACTGTTTCCAGTGTTTGCTGTGGAAGCAAAAGCATATTCAATATCCCGTGCGTGTTCTTTGAGCGCCTTGGCCATTTGGTAAGCGTATTCGTCCTCGAGGCCAGCCGTCTCCACCGCCCTTTGAGTATCCGAGACTTCGACAGGGGTAACGAATATTTGCGTATAGTTGCCTGTTCTTACTCTCGGGTTTCTTCTGGCGAAGACATAGTCAGCACCCTCGACATGAGCATTGGCGGTTGCCGCCGCTAACTCATCGCTAAGCCACTCATGGTAGGTTCCCTTGGCTTTAGACTTTCCAAACGCCGAGAACATCGGAGTTTCTAAAGGACTGATATTGGTTATCACATCCAATAAATCCTCTTTGTTCCCTACCGCCTGGTAGGTCTGCATTGCCGTGCTATTCGACATCTTTTCTCACCTCCTTTTATTTTAGGATTTTTTGGAGAAGATGCGCCTCTTTATCAAGTTGGCCCAATCTTCCATCGAGCCGGTGTCCATTGCTCTTCGGTAAAGAGTTTCCTCTTCGTAATCACGAGAGGAGACTCTCCCTGAGCCAGGAGCAACCGCTCCCTGTTCACCGCTTTCGTGAAGCCGTGCCGAGGCTTCCACCTCTCCTTCGGTTCTTGCCTTACTCATGAAGCCCTTGAGATTTTCGTAAATCTCTTTAGGCGACATTTTGGGTAAAAACCCGCCGCGCTCGTCGGAGTTAATCTCGACAATCAGCCTTGAGAGCTTTTCGTCAAATTCAGGGTCCTTTAACTCAGGAGCCTCCCGCGTAAGCCACTCTATTTCATCGGCATATCCTTCGACTAACCGCCTCACTTGGTCCACCTTGTCCTTTTGCGCAATTGCGCTTTGGACACGGGAATCAACGATTTGGTTTAGCTCGTCGACAGTGTATTCCCTACCGGGAACAAAATCTGACTCTTGTTCCCAAGGAAATCTGGCCGCTTCCCCGTATGGGCTAACCGCCCCTGGTTGGGAGCGCAAAGGCTCACCATATCCTTGTCCGACTTGCTGACCAACTGCCTTGAGCTTGCCTAAGAGTTGCTGGACTCTTTTCTCTGACCGAGTTGGCCCTTCTTTCCCCTTGGTTTCCGCTTCTTCCCTCTCGGCCGTCGCCGTTTGGGCTTCCACCTCCGCCTCCGGTTCTAAAGTCGCTTTTTTTTCTTCTGGCGAGGAAACGCTGGTCTCTTCCCCAGCGCTGAGGTCTTTTTCAACCTCTTCTGCCTGCTTGTTAGGTTCCAATCTACTCACCTCCTTTTAACTAATAAATCAAGCATCAGACCCGTTATGGTTGGGTCGTCCGCACCGAGCCAAGAAGGCTCAAGTTAAGGCTTGTCCCTAACTTCAACCTTCTTCAAAATCGGCTTTCCCTCTTTGTCAACGCCCATGAATAACACCCCCGTGCCGATGTAGGCGGCGTGTTCCAGCTTACAGGAACGGCACACCAAGAACGGCCCCCTTTGCACCCAGCGATGTCCCTTCAAAGAGGGCTCGACAAAAGGGATAAGCTTTTCCTTATCGGTTTCAAGGTGCAAAGCTTCACTTTCCTTTTCCTCGCTTGGTAAATCCAAGTCTTGATTTGCAAATGGCGATGGCGTTGTCTTTTTCATAGCCGGCTTTCATTACGGAATTAACACACCGTTCCATTTTGGCAACATTACGGGCGGATTCTCCGCCTTTTTCCTTCGGGAGGCCGTACGGCATTTTTCTTCACCTCCTCCTCGTCAAAAAACTTCTTGACCGCCTCCACTCGGTCAATGACCGCTTGAAGGTAGGCACAGGCAACGCTCGTCGCCAAATACTTAAATCCCACCTGCTCAACCGTGGAAGAGGCATCTACCCCCTCCATCGCTTGAAGATGGCCGATAAGGCTCTCGATATAGTCTTTAAGGGCTTGCCAACCGCTCGTTTGCGCCAAATCCGCTATCCTCTCTTCCTCTTTAGAGAGTTGGGAGGCCGGTATTTGCCGGAGACGGCGGTAGGTTGGCAGGACCCCCGGTTTGACGGCTTCCTCCATATTGTCCTCCAAACATTCGTTCCGCCACTTCTCTAATGGCCGGGTCTTCGAATTGCGACAAATCTATCCCTTGGACACCCGCCTCTTGCCCCATCACATTGCCCATTTGGGGCTGGAAATCCACCACAATCTTCTCCCAATCTTGGATACCGGCGGTAGAAATCCACCGCTTGATTAACTCGCCTAAGTCAATATCCTTGCCCTTTTCCCTTACCGCTTGAACAATAGAGGGGTTGCTCATGATAATGTTGAGAACGCCAGTCAAAGCTTGGTTCTCCAGGGCGGTATCCTTGGCCATGGAAGTGCCCGGCTCAATAAAGAAACGGAAGTTGGTGTTGGCCAAAAGGTCTTGCTTGACCGTGGCCTCGCCAAAATCGCCGCTTTCGTAAACCTCGACCACATCGGGGTAGAAGGGCTGGATTCTTTCAATGTCGCTTTTGAAGAGGTTGAACTTTATCGGTTTCTCTTGCCTCTTGGCGATTAAATCAACGAAACGGTCGTAAAGCTCTTCCACCGCTTCCTCCATCATCTTTCTATCCCAATTGTCCCGGGCGGCCTCGCGCATGGCCGTTTGCTTTAAGGCCTCCGGGGTTCTTCCTAAGGCCGGCTCAATGGAGGAGCTTATCGTTGTTTCCGTAGTGCCCGCTTGGGAGAGCAGCGCCCCTTTAATGAAGGGGTAAGTGTTGTTAAAGGTTTGGATGCCTTGCGGAGAAACGGGGAAGGGGCGGATAGAGTTAGGCAATGTCTCCAGCCACCTGGCGCCGGGCTGGAAACGGATAGAGGAGGCCACAATTCCTTGGGGGTTGAAGATGGTAGGCGGGAAGATGGAAAACTTCACCCCGTCAAGGTAAAGCCTCAACAAAGAGTTGGCCGTATATTGTAGGGGTTGCCCTCTCTCAATCTCCCCCAATCCAACCACCCTATCCAATAGGGGCAAAGTTTCCTTCACCACCACCGGTAGTTTATTGTTCTTGTGGGGGTTTTCAATCTCCCTTAAGATTATCCCAAAGTCGGGGGCGTAGGTGGTCCATTTATCCCGCTCGTAACGGGTGCGCAACAAAACTTGAGCAAACGGCCCTTGCCCGCCATAGTCCGATTGTCCCCACTTTTCTTCCGGATAGCTCCGGTAGGGATAGGCGGATTTCTTCTTTCCCTCCGTGTCATTGATTTTTTGGACCAGCTCGCCAATATTCTTCCAATATTTGCCATCTCTTTTTTTAAGCCACGCTAACGAAACAAAACTATCCACAAAAACATAGTCCATATCCTGCACCTGATAGACGCCGGGTTGCGGGTAGTATTGTCTAATAGGAATTAACCAGCAATCCGGCCCCACATAGTCATCATCCACCCGATAATCAACCAGCATGGGCATTGACCCGTAAATCATCGAGTAGATGTCCCAAAGGCGGAGTTTTATCTCGTGCTTGAATTGGGCGTTAGCGTTAGGCTTGATGTATTTCTCCAAAAGCAAGTCCGCCAGCAAAGACTTCCCCTTATCGTTGGTGTCTAAGGCTCTTACCTTGCCCGTCGGCGGTTGCGCCATGACTCGTGAAGCTCGTTCGATGACGATGGTGGAGAGGATAGGGTCGTAGACTTTTGACTTGGCCATCTTTTCCCCTACCTCATCGGCGCTAATCCCAAAGAAAACCTTTTCCCTTTCTTCCCAATCGGAACGGACATCTTCCAGCGCTTGGTCGCAGTGTTGCCACTCTTGCTCAAGATGAGCCACCAAAACTTCCTCTTTTATCTTAGGAAACGATTTTTGCTTTTCCGCTTGTGGTTGAAGTTTTTTCTTTTTCTTAGCCATAGGAACACGCCTTTTGATTGGTTAAGGTGTGTTCTTTTCTCTCTTCGGCTAAGACCGGAGGAGGGGGGGAACAGTAATCCTCTTACTCTTCTTTTATGCTACTATAGTTTTCCTTGCTTGTCAATATTTCCTTATCAAGCCCTCTTGAATTTCCAACTTTCTTATTTGACCGTTCTCAAAGTCAAAGGAGAAGGTCAAAGACCCGCTCTTCTTCTTATTCCATAGTTTCTTTATTTCGGCCAAACAAGCCGAGACCGCCTCGCTATTTTGCCCTTCCTTATACCTTATTTGCTTGAAGTTTTGCCCTAAGACGCTTACCACCTCGCCGGCATGGACTTGCAGGGTAAGGGAGGAGATGCCGTAGCCTAACTTGCGAACGGCCGCCTCCAGCTCTTGGTGAAATTGTTGGTTTTTGGCTTCCATTAGTAAAAACCCCCTTTATCAAATAAATGCTCTTCGGGGAAATCAACCCTTACCTCTCCCTCAATTTGCGGCTCTATTCTCTCCGGAAGGCTGACCACCAAATAGGAAAGGGCGTCAAGAAGGTGGTCGTTTATCTTGGCCGGCCTTTCCCTTACCTCTTGCCCCTCTTTTACCTCGTGATACTTGTAGTTCTCAAACTCCCAGACAAGGTTTTGGCAATTCTTGAAGATGAAGAGCTTCCCGTTTTGGAGCTTCTCGTTTACCTTCCTTATCCTAAAAGTGGTCCAGTCCTCACTGCTCCCGCTTGTCTTATTAACGGGGGTAATCGCCAACCCATACCGCCTTAGCTCTTCAATGTCGGCGGCTTGGGCGGAGTCGGCGAAGGAATTGATAAAGCCTCTCCCCCCGCTCTTTTGCTTGGTAATTAGGGCCAAATCCGGGGTTTGCAGCCCCGCTTGGTATATCTCGTCAAACACATAAATAACCCCCTTGTCGGAGATGGCGGCAAACACCACCCCCGTTGGGACTACCCAGCCAAAGTCAATGCTCCGGTAAAATGTCCAACTATCCTTTAACTCTATCGGGTCAATGACGTGCTTTTCCCTTAAGAAGGACTTGTAGACCAAACCGCTATACTTCTTAAACTCGGCCATTATCTCCTGCCCGAAGGTATCCTCGTCCATGTCCTTCTTTGATTGCTCAATAAATTGCTTGTCAAGGTGGGGATTGTCATAGGAGCTAAATTGCCAACTCTTCCATTGGGGGTCGCTATCCTGCCCCTTCTTCCATAATTCGTAGAACTTGTCGTAGCCTTTGGGCGTAGAGATGAACAAGGCTTTGCCGCCGCTATCAAGAAGAGCGGGCATGATAATCTCTTCCCAGACATTTTCCTTCATGGACGCATACTCGTCTAAGACGACAAAATCATAGCGCAAGCCTCGCAAGGTATCGGGACGGTCGGAGCCCCTAAAATAGAGGAAGGAGCCGTTGATGAGTTGGACAAACAACTCGCTATCGTTTCTTTTCAAAATCGCTTCTGGAGGGATTAAGGAGAAGAGCTTTTGGGGGTCTCGCCAATAGATGTCTTTGGCCTGTTGGTAGGTGGGGGCGATTATTGCCCCGATTTTCTTCTCTCCTTTGCCTATCTCGGAAAGGGCCGAGACAATCGCTAAGATTGATTTTCCCCACCGCCGGCCGGCACAGACTACCTTAAACCGGTGTGGGTCTTGCCAAACCTCAAACTGGGAAGAGTGAAGCCTAATCTCTTTTTCCGTCATTTGTCTTGAACAATTTTGAAAAGAATACTCCGACTGCCATCTTTTAACTCAACGCTTGAACTCGCCCCTCCTTCCCCTAACTCCCGCAGAATCTTGTAAAGACCCACTAAGTCTCTAAACTGGGCGTGAGGAAGTTTCTTCTCAATCAAACTCAAAGCTTTGGAAGCCACCTCATCCTCTTTAATCCGAAGGAGTTTTTTTATATCCTCGCCAAACGCAAGCCACTCCTCATCGGGAGTCTGGGAAAGATAACGTGACACACTCCGCTTACCAATTCCCAAAGTCTGGGCAATATGCTCTAACTGAAATCCCAAGTCGTGTAAAGCATGGCTGGCGGCAACTTTAGCCGGTATAGGAAGGTCACTCTTCATATTCAAGGGTTACTTTTACGGGTGTGTTGGGCGGTATCCTGACCACCTCGGCCACCTGCTCCCGTTGATACTCGCCTGTTTCAATGGTAACAGTCAGCGTCCCATCGCTGGCTCGTGGGCCTCTCACCATTACTCGGTCGGCGCCAAAGGTGATTTTCTTGTCCATACTTTTTATTTTACCACCTCTCCCCTCCCCTACTCTACCCCACCGCCTTTTTCCCGAGAGGGGAGGGGCTTTTTCGGTTATTCTTCGGTTATTCACCGCATCATCTCCGCAGTCATTTCTTCTTCGGCAAGGGCTTTCCGTATACGCTCGTTTGCTATGTCGCAGTAATGTCTGTCTATTTCAAAGCCTATAAAGTTGCGCCCTGTGTTGATACAGGCTATTGCGGTTGTGCCAGAGCCTATACAGTTATCAAGAACCGTTTCGCCCTCGTTTGTGTATGTTTTTATA
>Ga0209204_1003269_pt1 | contig 12119 bp, 5 predicted proteins | sample AD_JPNMR2_MetaG_FD_184425 | JGI IMG/M metagenome (GOLD analysis project Ga0209204, IMG submission 184425) | Active sludge microbial communities of municipal wastewater-treating anaerobic digesters from Japan - AD_JPNMR2_MetaG (SPAdes) (version 2) | ecosystem: Engineered > Bioreactor > Anaerobic >... | reverse complement strand
CCGGCTTTTTCAGATGATATGCCCATGCCAAGAATCAATGTTTATTCAGGAAGGTGGACATGGCAGGCAAAATTGGAATATGAGAATGCTTATATAAAATGCTTGTTCAGGGACAAGAATTTTTCTACGTTTTTGAAGGAAGTATTATTAAGACAGAAAGACGAAAATTCTTGTATTATTGAAAACTGTGGTCCTTCTATTCAAAAATTTGAAAAAACCTTTGTTGAAAATAAAGGACAATCATTCTCTATTTTATGCGAAAATCCAGTTTCCGAAACCACCACACTCCCATTCTGGAAAACAAAAGGAATCTTAACTTTTCCAGGTAATGAGGCACGTTTTTTAATCCATGAGGAAATTAAGATATTAAAAGGCGCAACAGTGAATTTTTCCTGTTTTTCTTTTGATCTTCATGCTGCATCACCAACGACATTATTTTTGAAAACAAAGGATAAAATCGAAAAAGTTGAATTGAAGGAGTATAAGGACTATTGCTTTGAGACAAATTTTGATTTCCTGATTGTCAAAGCAGCAACCGGAATATTAGGCATTCGCATAAACCTGCCTGTTAAGAAAGGCACCAGTGTTGTATTACCAGTGAAGGGTACTCTATTCATCCAGCACAGGGAGAAAACAACCATCGGGTATGTTACCTATAGTTCAAAAGAAGTGAACGAAGATGATGAAATTATTGCTGGCATAGAATTTTGTTTATTTCCATTAAGCGAAGATATAGATGAAATTGCAAGAAAAATGGAGGTGAAGATATGAAATTTTACAAACTGTCTTTTATCAGCATATTTTTTCTATGCAGTGGAGTATTTGGTCAACTGAATAATTTTTATATTGTGAAAAACCCGTATAATTTCTCTATTAAAAAAATCCCAGTTGTTATATCTGTTGCCAGTACTAATGAGAAGACAAATTTTGGTTTGTACCAGAAGAAAGACAGAAAATTTTTACTTACCCAGCAGGATATAGTAGATGGCGGGAAAAACGAGATTGTTGGGCTTATAGACCTGAATCCTGGAGAAAATAGAATCATTGAGGTCAGAACAATTGAAAAAAACCAAAGTCCTGAAATAGAAGGCGATATTAAAGTTTCTTATGATGAAAACAAAAGAATCTATACATTTGTCAATGGTTTTTATAAGTTTTCTTTATCCTTCAGAAAGGATGGAAGAAAGGACTGGGAAGACATTTATCATGTAATTTGCAGTGATTTTGTTTATCTGGGAAACAATATTGAAACCGGAATCAAACATATTTCTGATCCACAGCTCGGTGTCTTTAAGGGACAGCCCGAAGTTTTGATGAGAAGTGGACCTTTGCGTCTTCAATTGATATTGAAGGGAAAAGGAGAATTAAGAAGTGGCACATCCAGAGTATCAGGAAATATTCATTTTTGCATCACATTATACTCAAAAAAACCCACTTTTGATACAGAAACTATTTTCATACCCGAGGAAGAAAGCACACTTTACCTTGTTGCAGCAGGTGAAACATTAATAATCGCAAGTGATAAAGAAAGGTGGAATTTATCTTCTATAAGTCATCAAACAGGAAAGGACATATCCATAATTTTTGGGGGACCAGAAAAAAATAGCGTAGAAGGCACAAAATGGGTGACTGCTATCTGCGGCGATAAAGGATTTTCATATGTCCATGATGACATGAACAGCAATGTCAGTGCGAGCAAAGGGGAAGGTGGTATAGAACGTTCAAAAGTTGTCTTTCGTTTATCAAATTTTTCTGAAAAATCTAATTACATAAGACCTGATTTTTTTGGAATCAGGACAAAAAAGGGAGAACCACTAACACTTAGAATGAGAATTACATTCTATCCAGTGGTGGGTGAAGAAAAAAAGTTTGGTTCAAATGACTACATGATTTTTCAAACAGATTTTTTGTTGCCAAGAATTGTCAAAAACACATTCAATTTTTCAGGAGACGTGGCTTTATCAAACAAGGATGTTGAAAAGGTGCAACAAATTATTACCAGTAAAGATGTTTTTATTCTTGCTGGAGATAAAGTGGAAGATTCATCACTTGGTATTTTGAAAGAATTATCTGCAAAGTGGCATATACCCCTTTTGACCGCTGCAGATATTAGCGATTTTTTGAATAATCAATATTATAAAAATGACTGTAAGGATACCGCAATAATTCTTGTTGGAAGTCCAGAAGAAAATCTGGTGGTCAGGGCACATAATAAGAAATATGGTTTTGTTGACGCCTATTTTCCCGGTAATGACAAAGGAATAATTTCTGTTTTAGAAAACTTTCTTGAAACAGGAAGACCTTTGATATATGTCGGGGGAGAAAGTCCCTGTGCTGCGAAAAAAGCTCTTGAATATTTAAGAAATCATTTCAAACCTCCAATGATTCGCGATTTACAGGTAAGAATAATGCCACCTGAAATGAGACCCAGGCCCTGGATGAAAAGAGAAAAAATTAACAATGTCGAGTTAATGGTTTGTAAAGGAGAAACCCAACCATTGCATTTATTATTATATTCACCAGGAGACATAAAAAATTTAGAGGTGATGTGTGACCTGAAGAACTCACAAAAAGAAAATATCCCGTATCAAGTATCATATATCCCATGGTCATTTGCAGGGGTCGATAAAGATGGAAATATATACCCTGAAGGAAAACAATCCACACATTTTGAAGGGCATCCTTTACCCCGGGCCACATTTTTGCCTGGTTCTGTGGCAAAGGAAGGGACCGACATACCCTTTATTACATACATAGCAAATCATGATGCGATGTGGCCAGGAGTACCAAAAATGATTCCATCAGGAAGGATGGTTTCTTTATGGATTACTCTGGCAATTGAAAAAAATGTATTGCCGGGTTTTTACGAAGGTGCTATCAGCATTAGATGGGATCGTAAAGAAAAGAAAATACCAGTAAAGGTTGAAGTCGTTGATATCACGCTGCCATCTCACTGGAAGATGGACTTTTTCCCGATGTACAGTCTGGATAATTATAATGAAAATGTCTTCAAACTTTATCTTGGAATTGATAAAAAAGATGAAGAAACATATTTAAATGCCATTAAGAAACTCGGTCATCTTCTTTATTCTCATGGCGCAACAGTTGCAAATGTTTCTCCTTATGATATGAAAATTAGTTTTTATCCCGATGGAACAATAAAGGTTGATCCCGCTGAACTCAATCAGGTAATAAATGCTTACAGAGAGGGTGGATTTAATGGATGGTTTGAAATGAGTGTGGTGCCTCATTACTGGGAGCCAATGGTTGAAGCAATTTCAAAGTTTAAGAATTGTTCTATTGAGGATGCCAGGCAGATATTTTTTGAAAAATTAAAAGAATGGATGAGGGCTATGAACATAGAAGGAAAAATGATATCAAGAGTCAGTGATGAGCCAGGTGATGCCGATCGATGGGTTGAAATGGCTTCAAAACTGAAAAATTCAGGACTGTTGATTACTGTTGCACATAATCAAACGAAAGAAGAATTTGTAAAGAAAATGATTGGCACTATTGACATCTGGTGCCCTTTATGGAATCGTGCAATCACAGGATGGATGGGCGAACTGTTACCGGATGATGAGCCATCAAGGTTTAACAGGAAATTTTTTCATGAGAGAAAACAAAAAGGAGAAATGATCTGGAATTATACCTGCGCAACTCCCTATTTTAGCATGACCAGATTACCAACTGAAATATACTTTTACTTCTGGGACAGTTACAATAAGAAATTTGATGGGGTCGTTTACTATGGTGGTGGCTATTGGTGCCATATGTGGGGTGGAGATGACCTGCCGGGTGTAAAAGGTCATATCGCACACAGGGACTACTATGTATACAATGTTTATGGAAGGAACAAAAAGTTTGACTGGGTTGCTGGAACCACGATGTTTTATCCAGATGCAAGGATTAAGGAGGTAATTTCCTCTCAACGATTTGAACTGGTCAAGCAAGCACAGGAAGATATTAAATTATTTAGCCTGGTACGCAGTAATTTTGGTGACGAAGCATTAGATAACCTACTATCAGGTTGTGTGTCACCCAGAAATCATCTTGATATTCCACCAGAAGATTTTTGTAGAGTAAGGGAAAAGGTAATAAAATTCCTCTTAGATCACAAGAACAAACAGGAGGCGCAATAATGAGGAAAGTGCTTTTGTTTCTAATGTTTCTATCGATTCTTAATGTTGGGTTTGTTAATGCTCAAAACATCACATTTGAAAAAAATGGGTCAGCAATTATTGAAAATTCTACTATTTCGATTAGAGTCAGTGCTCGTTCTGCAGGAATAGAACAATGGAAATATAAAATTACTGGATTTGAAATGGTGGATGTTCTTTATGGACAAACAGATTATTTGAAAGGTCATTTATTAAGTGAGATCTGGGACCCGGTTACAATAGACCTTATTCCTGCAGGAAGACCGGATTATGGGAATTTTTATGTCAGTCAGGGTGTCAGTGTAAATAAAGAGAAAAATGTTTCAGTGATAAGACAGATTAGCGAAGCCAGCTATAGATTAACAAGGGATATTATCGTAAGAAACGATCTATCTGTGATAGAAGCAAGGATCACCTTAGTCAATCTTTCAGGTATTCCGGTTGGGTCATCTTTACGTCTGCACAACATACTGAGCCCTGGTGCAAGGGGAATGTACCAGAATAAAAATGACATTCTTTTTCTGAAAACAGATAAAGGAATATTGGAACTTGACCAATCTCTAAATCTTGAAAATTTTTATCAATTGTATGGAAATGACAAATTTTTTAACAAGAATAGAGAAAATGAGCCACCAAGAGAATGGGTCAATCCCAGAGTTGTTAAAACGCCTATCCTTGAAGAAAACTGGGCGGTCTGGGTGAATAAGGAAACTGGAGACGGAATGGTTTTTGTCGTGGATGGCGATGCCTTTCTTGGCTATTATAATTGCCCAGGTATTACGATAGAGCCCATATCGAAGGCGTTTTCTTTGAAACCGGGAGACATATTTCAAATTACTGTGTATATTGGATCATTTACAGGTATTAAAAACAGAAAAGTGTCAGGAGCAAATCCTTTATTTATCGAATTAGAAAAGTTGAAGGTGGAAAACGGTTTTCTTACCGGAACAGTACTACCACTGTGGAAAGGCAGTTTGGAGATAATCAGTAATGGAAAAATTATCCAAAAAATCTCTGTTGAATCACAAAATCCCATAGAAATAAATTCAAAGTTAGACCAGAATGAGTGGCTTATAAAAGCAATTGATAGCCAGAATCATCTAATAGGCGAATTTGAAAATAATGGAAAAATCAGTTTAAGCAAACCTCTTTTTGAGTTTCCTGAAAAACGAAAACCAAAAGTTATGACAAAGGTTTTTCTTGCACACAATCAGAAGGACTCCATCACAAGTTTTCTTAAAAAAAGGGACTTTACTGTTTATTGTTCTAATGATGCATCAGAGATTGAAAAAAATATTGCAAAGGAAATATCAAAAGTGCTGGGTGCTGGACTGGCGATGACCAATCCTGGTGGAAAGATTCTGCTTGTTGGAAATCCTCAGACCAGTTCAATGTGCAAAAACATTGGTATATGGAAAAATTCAGTAGATGCCACCTGGCCAGGAAGAGAAAAAGGAGCGATATTGTTCTATAATAACTATGAAGAAACACAGCAACCGGTTCTTCTTATTACAGGAAGCGATGAAAAAGGGGTGGTTAATGCATATGAAAAATTTCGAGATGAGTTTTTGAAAAACATTGTTCCACCAACCGGTTTTGACTTCTGGATCGCAGGCCAGGATACAAAAGTTTTTCGTTACACGAGAAAGTTCGGTAACGAAACAGCAGAGACACTTAAGGTAAAATGTGCAAAAGGAGAATATGAATCTGCACAGATTGTCATTACCGCTTATGAAGATTTAGAAAATATAGAAGTTGTGGTTGAACCACTGGTAAGTATCAAAACAGGAAAAGAAATTGTAAAAAAATATGAAACCCAGTACCGGAGAAAACATGGTCCTCTGTGGGTAAGATGGGTCAATTACTATCCATTAGGAAACTCGCCATATTTCAAACAGGGTGTGGCAGAACAATTTCCAGACCCACTTCTTGAAAGACCAGAAACCAGAATCGAAGAAGGAAATTCACAGCCTTTATGGCTAACAGTGATTATTCCTGAAGGAGCAGAAGAAGGTTTGTACAGAAGTAGCATCAGGTGCAGGGCAAAATGTAAATCAGAAACCATAGAAAAAATTATTCCTATTGAAGTAGAGGTTTGGAATTTTGTGGTTCCGAAAAATGGTTTAGGGGGACATCCGTATATGAGTTTAAAAAATATTTCTTCAGATGCAGATCGAACGCTTAGAAAAAAAGATATCGAAGAAGTGGTTCAAAATTTTGTAGAACATGGTATGAGAATATTGCATCTGGGTCCTGAAGGGATGATCAGGTGGCATTTCAATAAAGAGGGTAATTATAAAAATATGAACTCTGAGTGGACTGAGGTTAGTTCTGATGGAAAAGTTTTGATGGATGCAAGTTATTTTGATTGGCTTATTACAACCATTGACGAAGCCGCAAAGCCATTTTCGGTAAGATACATGGTTTATATACAGAATCTACTGAGTAATGGATATGGTCCTGATACCGGTTATTTTGAATTTACAAAAATATTGCCAGATAGATTCGCAAATCTTCCCAAACGGGAAGGCCATTATTACAATAGCTATTACGTTGAAGAGATGCTCGTACTTTTCAGAAAGCATCTGGAAAAGAAAAACTGGTTGGAACGCGTGATTATAAAAATAAGCGATGAACCCGTGGGATTTAATGCCTGGTGGAATAATTTCACACTGGCAGCTCGTAATGCTGGTATACCATTTACCACTGCTTTCAACAATATTGATTGGAAGGATGCTGAAAAAGGACTGGGTGTTGTGAAGGAGTGGAAACCATTGTACATGCTTTATAATGAAGATTTCTTTAAGAAGGCAAGGCAATCAGGAGATAAAATTGGATGGTATAATTGCGGACCTCCTCCCCGAATAAGTGTTAGAGCCACTGCTTCTGAAATTCGCTCTTATATGTGGCAGGCAGCAAAAGCCGATCTGGATTTTGTATCCTGGTGGGGAATTCAAAATTGGAATTATTACAGTCACCCAGAAATATGGCTCCAGTATTCCCACTGGAACAGTGTTGTATATCCAGAGCATCCCGAAAAACCGCGCTGGTTAAAAAAAGGAAAAGGATGGGTAGATACTGCACCTGTTGATAGTATGAGATGGGAATTGATAAGAGAGGGTATGGAGGACGCCTGGTATGTGAATCTTGCGAGGAGTTTAATTGCTGAAGCAAGGAAAAAAGGATTAGAAAAAGAAGCAGAAAGATCTGAACAGGTTTTACAGAATATCTGGGCAGATATTTTTCCGACTCTTAATGACTATAAACCTGAGTACAGACGAATTCTGGATGCCCGTGAAAAGGTGGCGTACGAAATCTTATCATTACAACAGACGTTGAAGAAATGAAAATAATTTTTCATAATCTCAGCAAAAAGGCGATTTCAACCGTCAAATCAGATTTAAATACAGTCAGGAAAATATTTGGAGGTAATGTACCTGACATCAAAGTCAAAATTGTGGCGCTTGCGTGTGGAAATATACCAGCGGATATGCCAGCACATGGATTAAAAATCCCATCCACAATTACTCCATCATCGTTCCGGCAGTATTGTAATATTGAGAAAGACCGTCAGAGTTTTCAAATATTGAAAAGTGAAAAGTACCTGTGGGTGATCGGTGGAGATGAAGTAGGTGCCTGCTATGGATTTGATGAACTTATGAGAACCGTAACGGGCGTGATATGGGATGGGTTAAATGATGAAGATATAAATTTCGGGAAGGCCGGTGAAATTAACGAAAAGCCACAAAGGCCAGTGTTTGCATTCAGGGCAAGGTATGCTTCAGCATCATCCCCTGTAGAACTGGAAAAAGTTCTCAAATGGATGCGACGTAATAGATGGAATCTCTGGGTACGAAGTTGGGCTTATTTTATGACTCAAAATCACAACGATAGGAAAAAGGGATTAGAAATAGCGGAAAAAAACTTTCTGCATATCACGCTTACTGAACATTCCATGCATTATTTTTTATCTGGCGAAATTGAAAAACATCCGCAATGGTATGGAATGCGTAATGGTAGACATACTGAAAAAGAATGTGTTGAAATACCGGACTGTCCACATCTCAATGTGAGCTTACCCATTCAGCCCTGTTATTCAAATAATGAATTAATTGAGTTTTTAAGTGATAGAATGGCAGATTGTATATCAATGTTTCCCACAGTTAAGATATGGGGTGTATGGCCATTTGATGGCGTAAATAACTGGTGTATGTGCCAGAAATGTACTAAAAAAACACCGTATGAGCATATGTATAACCTTGCGATGAGGTTGCTGGCCAAAATACCAGAGGGTATCTTCATAGAACTTCTTTCATATTCAAATCTTTTAAACCTGCCCTGGCATGAGCTTCCATATAGTGACCGCACAATTACACTGTTGTGCACTTATCTTCGTCAGTATAAACATAGAATATTTGACAGGTGGAATTTACCTCTTGTACTTGGCACAAAATATCCTGCTCCAGATAGAATAAACCCGGTGGATGACAGAGAATATGGAATACTCTTCAAGAGATGGCTTCAGGTATGGGAGAAGTGCGGTTCTGTTCCAGGAATTTTTGAGTATGGACCACAGCATTATGATGAGACGCGCAGATGTGATATAGCCAGAATTTTATACCATCCTGAACCGAAAATCAGATACGATGAAATCAAATGGTATGCAGAAAATGGTGTTGAAGTATTTTATCTGTGCAGCATCTTTTCTGCATGGCCTGATGGTTTTCATCAATGGGCTCTGGCAAATAATTTATGGAGTCCAATCAAGAGCACGTCTTACCTTGAGAAATATTTTTACCAGGCAGTGGCCGGAGAAAAAGGATTATCTCTAAGAAAACTTATGAAAGAATTACATCATAAACTACTCTATGATAGACAGGGTATCGATGAATATCTGACGGGTTTACAAAATGTATTTCAAATGATAAAAAATAGCAATCATGTTAAAAGATTCTCAACCTGGCTTGAATATGTGAAGATGGTTTATGAAAGTCGACAGGCAGAACTGAAAGGTGATTTTAAATCTGGCATCAAAATTGAAGAAAGGATACAGAAGTTTTGCGAGGAAAATCAAAGTTATCTAAAAAACTATGTTACCATAAAAAATGTTCTTGAAGTATCAAAAATTTCAGAACAAAGATTTGAAGAATGGTTAGAAAAAAGGAAATCCAGCGTGTATACGATGTAACTGGCTTAACAAGGGGGAAGGATGAATGAAATTGCAGGTAACAAAAGACAGATACGATGGGGCATTCTTTTACATCTCGGATACAATATGTGGGGAGACAGAGGCCCTGATTATGCCCTGCCGGAGAATGTAAAAAGTAAATATCAGCCCCGTTCATATTTGAGGTGTGAAAAGAAGCTCTGGGATGAAATACTTAAGAAATTTACAAGAGCAGGTGGTAACATGGTTGTGATTGACCTGGGTGAAGGTGTGAAATACGAGAGTCATCCTGAATTAGCAGTACGCGGGTCCTGGACACCTTCGTATTTGAAGAAACAACTGGCAAAAATGAGGCAAATGGGATTGGAACCAATTCCAAAACTCAATTTTTCTACTGCGCATGACAATTGGCTCGGGAAATACTCAAGAATGGTTTCCACGGATATTTATTATAAGGTTTGCGAAGATTTGATTTCAGAAGTGATAGATATTTTTGATAAGCCACGATTATTTCACCTTGGAATGGATGAAGAAACATTCGGACATCAGCGAAATTTTCTGTATGCAGTGGTGCGGCAGCATGAACTATGGTGGAATGACCTGTACTTTCTTGTTAATCAAGTGGAAAAAAAGGATGTTCGTGCCTGGATATGGTCGGATTATATATGGGAACATACAGAAGATTTCTTAAAGAAAATGCCAAAAAGTGTGGTGCAGAGCAACTGGTACTATGGCAATGTCTTTAACAAAAAGATTATGCCGGTGAGAGCATATCATCTACTCGAAGATCACGGTTATGATCAGATTCCCACTGGTAGCACATGGTCGTACATAGAAAATTTTACAATGACAATCGAATATTGCTCAAAACATATTTCCCAGGAAAGATTACTTGGTTTCTTACAAACACCATGGCGTGCCACATTACGATACTGGCGAAAAACCCATCTTGCGGCTGTAAACGAAGTAGAAAAAGGAATTAAAATTTTCGAGAAATTGCGTGGGATAAACAATTCTTGAAGTAAGAGGAGGTTTTGCAATATGGATAAAATCCGTATAGGTATTATTGGATGCGGTGGTATGGCAAGGGGACACGTGGAAAGATTCAGCGGTATTAAGAACAAGATTGTAGTTACTGCTGTGGCTGATGTTATCAGAGATCGGGCTGAAGCAGTTGCCAGTGTTTTAGAAAGCAAACCAATTGTAGAAAGTGATTATCGCAAGATTTTGAAATATGTGGATGCAGTTCTTCTGGTTCTTCCACACCATTTACATTGTGAAGTGACACTGGAATGTCTTGATGCAGGAAAACATGTGCTGGTTGAAAAACCAATGGCTAATAATGAGGAAGAATGTATCAAAATGATCAAGAAACAACGTGAAACAGGACTGATTTTAATGGTGGGTTACTGTATGCGGTACCATCCATTAATTCGTGAAATGAAAAGATTGGTTGATGAAAAAAAATATGGAGCCGTGTTTCAAATGTCAATATGGACAGAGCAACTTACATGTTATCCTGAAGGGCACTGGGCAAGGTCTGCGAAATTACTTGGTGGAGGACAACTCTTTAGTCATGGATGTCATTATATTGATTTGCTATTATGGTTTCTTGGAAAGCCCCTCTGGGGATGTCATATTGGAACAAATCGAGGTACACCCTGGATGGAAAGGGAAGGAACAAGTAATGTCACGATTGAGTTTGAAAATGGAATAATCGGTTATCATTTTGGTACATGGGGTGCACGCGGGAGCCGATTGAAGTATTCCTTTCATGTTCACTGTGAAGGTGGCATGCTTGAGATGAATAGAGAACAGGGCAAGCTGATACTTCACCACAGGGCAGCTATTCATAATGCCGGAATAATGAAAAGCAAACAGGTTGAAGAAGTATTGATGGAGACACCAGATGCCAAACCCACAGCTGAAGAAATGGCGCACTTTGTTGATTGCATTTTAACGGGCAGTACACCACTTACAGATGCAGTTGGGAGTATAGAAGGATTAAGAGTGATATGGAAGCTTTACGAAGCCGAACAGAAGCATATTCTTGCTGACTTACGAGGGCTTGGTTTAGGAACTTTTAAAATTTGAAAGGTGATGAAAAACAGAAAAGAGAATAAAGCCATCTCATAAGATTTTAGAATCAATGGTATCCTTTGTACAGAATGGTTCCACTTCTTAGAACTTTCAAAAAAGCGATGTTGAGTACATTTTTATTCAGAACTTTGTTAATACGGGGTGAAACATGAAGGCAGGGATTATTGGATTGGGAATGGGCAGGCAGCACCTTCTTGGGTATCTTCAGAATAATATTGAAGTTGCTGGTATCTGTGATATCGACCAATCGTTATTAAAAAATGTTCAATACGAATTTCATATACGGATGGCAACGGCTGATTATCAAGAACTTCTGGCAGAAAAAGACATTGATATTATTTCTGTGGCAAGTCCTGATTATTTCCACAGGGAACATTGTTGCTCTGCACTGTTAGCAGGAAAGCACGTTCTATGCGAGAAACCACTGGCATTGAATCTTGAGGATTGTATTGAAATTATTAAAGCGGTCAGACAATCCGGTAAAAAATTTATGATAGGACAGGTATGCCGGTTTGCGCCAGGATTTATTCTTACAAAAGAAATCATTGATTCTGGTGAAATAGGTGAACTTTTTTTTGTGGAAAGTGAATATGCACATGATTACAGCGTTGCGGAAGGCGTGGGAAAATGGAGAAAGGATAAAAGGAGAAAACCATTTATTGGTGGAGGGTGTCATGCAGTTGACCTTTTAA
>Ga0209204_1003262_pt1 | contig 12134 bp, 15 predicted proteins | sample AD_JPNMR2_MetaG_FD_184425 | JGI IMG/M metagenome (GOLD analysis project Ga0209204, IMG submission 184425) | Active sludge microbial communities of municipal wastewater-treating anaerobic digesters from Japan - AD_JPNMR2_MetaG (SPAdes) (version 2) | ecosystem: Engineered > Bioreactor > Anaerobic... | reverse complement strand
AAGAACGGCGGCTTCGGAGCGGTGGGGCAGGGCCTTGGCGGCTTGGCGGAAGGCTTCAGTGAGCGGCAGGTCGTTGGCCTTGGCGTGCATCACCTTTTCCCAGACCACGTCTTTTTCTTCTTCGGTCCAAGCCCGGCCGGCAGTGCGCGGCTTCTGGGCGGGCGCTTTCTGAGTTGGCATCGTATCTCTACCCCCCTGAGCATTCATTCATACTTATGATCAGTATATCCTGGATATGTTGTCTTATTCTGGCACACGGAGGGAGTCACGCATACGGCGATGAGCCGGCTGTAGGGCCGAGCGTAAGCCAGGAGGCGTTTCATCAGGCGCGGGCCGATGCCCAGCGTGAACACCGGAGGATACACCCCGTGGCGGCTGCCGAGGACCAGGGCCACAAGGGCAGCAACAGCACCCACTCCGGCCCAGAGGAAGTTCACCCTCGTCGCGATCTCCCGCCCAGTCGGGGTAAGGCAAGCCTCCAGTGCCGTCAAGAACTCCGCGATGGATTGCCCCCTGTGTCAGGATAGTTGTCGTAGGTTCCTCAGTAAAGTATAGTTAAAACAGAGGACTTACGGGAGGGTCAAAAATGGCTAGATACAGTGAAGAGTTTAAGTACTCGATTGTTAGCAAGATGATGCCGCCGCAGAACCAGTCTGTGGCTGACATAGCAAGGGAAACAGGATTGTCTGAAGCGACTCTATATAAGTGGCAACGTCAGGCTAGAGAGAAAGGCCTTGTTGTACCAGGTGGAGAGGCTAATAGCGAGCGTTGGAGTACACAGGATAAGTTCCAAATTGTGCTTGAAACCGCCACCTTAAGCGAAGTTGAGTTAGCCGAGTATTGCCGTGAGAAGGGCATCTATGTGGAACAAGTGAAAGATTGGAAAGATGCCTGCCTTCAAGCCAACGGCGGTGTCGCGCAGGAAGCTGCCAGATTGCAGAAGGAACTAAAACAGAAAGAACGCGAGAACAGGAACCTTCAAAAAGAGCTAAATATCAAGGAGCGTGCATTGGCCGAGACTGCGGCACTACTTGTTCTACGAAAAAAAGCCCGTGCGATTTGGGGGGACGGCGAGGACGCCTGATCAGCGCCTCAGATCGCAAGACAGCAATGGAGCTGATCGATCAAACAATAAAGGCTGGAGCAAGAGAAAAAATGGCCTGTCAGGAGCTTGGGATATCACAACGAACGTTACAGCGCTGGAGAGCGGCAGAGACGCTTCAGGATCAGCGCCAGGTGGTGAAACGCCCCACTCCTAAGAACAAACTAACGAAAGCAGAACGAGATGCAATTATTACCGTAGTGAACTCGGATCTATTTAAGAGTCTTCCCCCGAGTCAAATTGTTCCAGCGCTTGCAGACCAGATGATTTATCTTGCATCAGAATCAACCTTTTACAGAGTTTTACGGCAACACAACCAACAACACCATCGTGGACGCAGTAAAGCACCAACTAAAAAGCCAATAGCCACCCACTGTGCTACTGGACCGAACCAAGTGTGGATGTGGGATATTACCTGGCTTCCTGGCCCAATCAAGGGGCAATACTACTACCTGTATCTCATTCTAGACCTATTCAGTCGTAAGATTGTGGCATGGGATATCTGGGAAGAAGAATCAGCAGCACTAGCCAGCGAACTCGTAAGGCGCGCCGTCTTATCCGAGGGCCTAACCAAGAAGAACCCACTTGTTCTGCACTCAGACAATGGTAGCCCAATGAAGGGTGCAACACTGCTAGAAATGCTCTACAAGCTTGGTATAACACCGTCTAGGAGCCGGCCAAGGGTGAGTAACGATAATCCCTATGCTGAATCTATCTTTAGAACCTGCAAGTATCGTCCGGGGTATCCCAACAAAGGTTTCAAAGACCTAGAAGCCGCCCGTCTATGGGTTCTAGCATTCGTCCGCTGGTACAACTACGAGCACAAACACAGTGGCATAAAATTCGTGACACCTGTTCAAAGGCACACCGGCTTGGACAAGCAGATCCTAGAGAACCGCAAACGAGTCTATGAATTAGCAAAAGCAAGGCATCCAGAGCGCTGGACAGGCTCTACGAGGGATTGGCTGTTACCCGACAAGGTTTGGCTCAATCCCGAACGCTCGAAAGATGAATCGAAACCTAAAGAGAGTAAAGCATCATAACTACAATGGAATTTATTGGGGATAGCGACAACTAGCTTGACAAATACCGTCAGGTGAATGCCTATAAGATTGGAGACCAATATTTTCTGACGTTTACTACGGTGCTGGATGAAATGCAACTTGGCCTTCTGGATGAAGATGAAGCGGTGCACGATGTTGCTGACCGAAATTACTAGGAAACCGAGCGAGGATCTAAGAAAACGGTCAAGATTGTAGAACAGATCCTGGAATTGATCACCAGCATTCTGCCTGGCTATTCCTTGAAGTATAATAAATTCTACATAGGGATGGAAGTGAACGGACAAATTGATAATTTCGTCATATTCAGGGCAAAACGAGACTTTACGACGATGGAAGTTCGTCTAGCTCAGGATGAGGATTTTGAAAGTTTCTTGGAGACAGCTGGCTTGAATTTGATGGATTACGACAAAAGGGATGGCCGATATCGGATCAAGCTAAAACCGGACGAAGTGGAAAAGCATAAGGACAGCCTGCTTGAAGTCATTCGGGCAGCTAAGGGGTTGAAGGAGGAAAGCGCGAAAGTGGAGGATTGACGCCCTGTCGCCACCTATGAATCACGTTTGACGAGAGAGTTGTATCTCTAAAGATTGGCTCAGCACAAGTTCACGCCACGATTTGTCTTGCAGAGGACAAGAAATCTATGGACTTTGCTCAGGGGGAACTCTATCGCACTAACCTCGCCCTACCATGCAGACCTAACTTTCAATCGAAGCCACGAATCTATTTGTGAGGAATGCCAGAACCATGGGAAGGGGATATCCAATGACCGTCATTTTCATTATTATTCTCATTTTGGCCTTGCCCGTAATGATCATTTTATCGGCGGCTAAGCGAAAATGAACTCGAGTTTAGCGCATACTTCTTTGCAGCCCATTGTGCCGCTGGAGTAAAACCTTTTGGTGTTCACCCACCTCATAGGAGTTTCTTGTTATGGTACCTGGCCCCCGAGTTCATATAAGTCTTGTACACTCTTTGCTTTCGGCGGAACCAATGCTTAACAACTTGGCGATAAAGGGCAACTATTGGTGTTGCCAAATCGCCTGCTGTAGATTATAAACAACAGGTATAAGATTGCGTACCTTACTCGTCTGTAAAGCTCTCTACGTAGCCGTCTTTGCTCATTGTATCCCAGTGATGTCTACCCCAGAGATAACAGTTTTACTTGGTCTAAAAATGCTCCCTAAGGCCGGCCGTCGGGTCACCATGTAGATGACAGTTACTGCGTAAAAGTGCATGACAGAGGGTGATTCGATACCTCAAGTCAATTTTGCTATTCAAGTTTGACGGCCCGCCTGGCCAGGCTATAGGAACAGATAATTCAGCTTTCAGTGGCAAGGAGGGCTTATGATGAGAGTACTGTTTTTCAACATTGCGTACATGGATTATTACAAAGGGAGTCGCGAAAACATCGATGAGCCTAGGCATGGCGGACGTTATGTAGACATTAATGGGGAAGCCCATGAGGATATGAATTTTTATCCCCATCTGGATGATGAATGGTGCCTAGGGTTCTTTGAGACGAAGAGAACGAACAAGGAAACGTCCAATCAGTTGCGGATTGAAAGATTGCCAGATGTTCAGGCTACCGACGATGATGTCGACAATGTTTTTGGTCATCTGGTGTGCAAAGCTTGAGGGAAGGGGCACCGTTGTTGTGGGTTGGTACAAGAACGCGACAGTCTATCGCTATTACGAACCGATTGACTTGGAGTGGGAGGATGGCCAGTTCTTTAACGCTAAGGCTAGAGCGGAAGATTGCGTTCTTCTCCCTTCGGCGAGCCGTTACCGTGCTATATGGGGTGTACCTAGGGGGCGAACGAGCCGTTATGGCTTTGGACAGGCTAATGTATGGTTTGCGGACGAAGAAGATTCGAATGATGTTGTTCTAAGAGTATCTGCCAATGCCATGGGTATAGCCAAGCCAGATACCGAGCCGGGTCCCTGCGATGAAGCTCATTATGTGAAGGTTACCGGTGTGCCCAAAGGGGTATCGGGGGCACAGGTAATCCTTCTGTTCTCCCATACGGCAAAGAAGCTCGCGGAGAAGAGACATAGGTATGAGTTTGAGTTTAGTGAGCTCTGTCCTGTAGCGGTGACGGGGTGGGGGAGGTTGTAGGGGGAGGGTTTCCTTGTGTAACACATGTTTCTGCATTCTTTATGGGGGTTGGCGGTACAAAACGTAGAAAGGGTGAAGTCAGCGCTTGTCAACGCACTTGCTGATATTGACTGAAACCCATGAACGTCTGGCGGGTGCAGTGGTCATGCTAGGCGCTTTGACCAGTCGTCGCCTGAGCTCCCTATGCCACGCTAATCTATAGTTTTGAGGGGGATTCTAATGGATCTTCAATTAGGCTTATTGCAGAACTCGTACGATTTCATACTCATTTCGTTAGATTTTGTGTAAAAACCGCAGATGAGAGTGAATTGGGCCTTAAGCCAAAGTCTAGGTTCGAAGCACATAGCAGATGGAAATTGGCATACATAGCGTTGCTAGTAGCAATGGAGTTACTCCTAAAAGAGGCGATTTATCGGGTTCATCCAAATTTGATTTATGTTGATGTCGATTCACCACAGACAACTGGCGACCTTTTGGTAACCTTTCGCCAAGCAATAGCGAGAGGTAAGAGTTTGACTGGTCTGTCACTCACAGAGCGTGAATGGCAGTTCTTATTGAATTGTACCCATGAGAGAACTGATCTCCTTCACTGCAAGACTGCGATAGGTTTGGATAAAATCCCGGAGAAGTATCGCAAGTTGCATGCTATATATAGGCGGATTCACAAGCAACTCACGGGCTACGATCTAGAAGGTGTTCTCGAAGCCCACAGGCAAAACGCGGAAGGCTACCGCTATTGTGTTAACTGCCAAGGAGAGAGGCATGAGCGAATTAAGTACGGCGATGAACCCAAAATCTCTTCTGACCTTTCTGAAGAGGAATTGTGGATGAAGGTCTTAAATCCCTTTTTTCAAGCGTCGTGCGGTGGTTGTGGTGTTGCAAGAGGCCAGTACCATTCTTATGGGTGCAGGCTTGAGGCCTGTCCATTCTGCGGTAATGAAATCGCCTCCTGTGATTGTGTTGAGTACATGGAATGATGGGGAAAGGGATGCTGCAAGTATCTCCAGGGCGGGTAATCTAGTGGAATTCTTCGGATAAAGAATTTGCCGCGTTCGGGTAGGTTACTCAGATCATGTTGATTGATCTAGCCACTGATATAAAAAGAAGATGCCTGACTGATGGCTCGACAACGCCGTCGGCGTGCGCCCGACTTATCATGGTTGGTCACAAGGAGGTAAATATGTTGCCGGACATAGCAAAAAGACACTCGCGTCGCCTATGGGTCGTCTCAACTACAGTCCTCCTGATCTTGGTGTGCTCAGTAGTCTACTACGTATCACGTCCACTGGATATGAACGTCATTGCCTTAACAAAGAACACCGCGCCCGGGAGGACGGCAACGATAGTTGTTCAAGGCGAGCCACATACCACGTATAGCATCAGCGTACATTACAGGAGTGGACCCAGCAAGGCTGCGGGATTATATCCGAAGACATCCAATGCCAGTGGACGGTAAGCGTTAAAGAGGGCGTACCTTGACAATGTCCTCCTGGCCAATGAGTTGAGAAACCACATAGGCCATAGATGTTAACCGCTCCATTGGTGTCACGGTAGTTGGAGAAGAAAAGACCTCTACCTTGGGGTGGTAGAGGTCGTAGTAAATCATTTGCTGGGTATGCGGCAGTTATCCGGCAGAGATTCTGACCAGGGGAGGAACTCGTCAAGAGCCTTCGTGGTTGCATTGGGGAGCTCTGTGAACAGGTATGTCAGGTACTCGAAGGGCTTGAGACCGTTCTCCTTGGCCGACTCGACGATGCTGTAGGTTGTGGCACTTGCCTTGGCTCCCCGAGGAGTGATGCAGAACAGGAAGTTCTTCCTTCCGATGACAAACGGCTTGATGGACCGCTCTGAGCGGTTGTTGCTTAGCTCTAGCCGACCGTCCAAGAGGAAGTTGTTCAGTTCCTTCCAGTGGTTAAGGCAGTACTCCACAGCCTTGCCTAAATGGCTTTGCTTGACACATTCCTCGCGGGTCTTTTCAAGCCATGCCAAAAAAGCGTCCAGCACAGGTTTGCTGCGCAGAAGCCGCCGCGCATAGCGCTCCTTAGGATCGACATCCTCAAGAGCATTCTCGATGTCAAACAGATCGTTGCAGAACTTAAGGCCCTCTGCTGCTTGGGGAGCTTTGGACCTTTTGCCTGCAGCTTTGATGGCTTCATCAAAGCCCCTTCTAGCATGGGCCCAGCAGCCAACCCTGGTCACATCGGGGATACCATTGTAACCTCCATAGGCATCTGTGACCAGGTAACCCTTAAACCCTTTCAGGAACTCTTTCGGGTGTTCCCCAGAACGGGTGGGCTGGTACTCGAAAAGCACGATCCCAGGCCCATAACGTCCTGAACGATACAGCCACATGTATGACTGGGATTCAGCTTTTTTGCCGTCTTCCTGGAGAACCTGGAGAGTGGTTTCATCGGCAAATATGATGTCCTGGCTCAAAAGTACTTGCTTCATGCGGTCATAGATGGGCTGCAACCAGTGCTGGGCGGCCATGATCCAGTTAGCCATGTTCTGCCGGGACACCTTTACGCCTCTTCGCTCCCACTGTTTCTCCTGACGGTAGAGGGGAACGGCCATAACGTACTTCTCTTCAATGACATGTGCTACTGCAGAAGGAGAAGCAATACTGCCCGGGAAAGCCCGGTTTGGTTTCGGTGCTTTGACCACAACGGGAGCCGTGCCATCTCCGTGATTCTCGCAGTGGCGGCAGGCGTAAACATACTGCACATGCTTAGTAACGGAAAACTGGGCCGGCACCACGACCAGCTCTTTGGTAACCTCTTGGCCGATGATATGCCTTTCATGGCCGCAGGAACAGGTCAGCTCTTCCTCGGGAAGGCGGTATTCAACCACGGTCTCGGGCAGGCCTTCGAGGCTGACACCTTTCTTTTTCTTGCGCTTGGCACGCTGGTGGGCGGGCACCGTGATCAGCTCCGGCTCCGGAGCAAAGGGCTCTGCGTTTGATTCGGCTTCATTGAAAACGTCCTCAAAGAGCTGAAGCTGATCTTTGCTCGTCTTCTCGCTGGATCTGCCAAAGCGCTTGGCAGTCAGCAGGCGCAGTTGAGCCTCGAGGTACTCCAGTTTCTGGAGGGCCTTGGCCAACTCAGCTTCTGCTTTAAGTGCACGTTCTTGCCATGAGTATTCGGTTGAGTCTTGGGTTTTCGGTGTGTCTTCCATGCCCAGTACTTCGCGAAGGATAAGCTGATTCCCTGCTGGGAAAGGGCTCAGGAAGGGGAGAATGCATGTTAAATTACATACTTCGGAAGCTTAACAGCACGCTGGCTAACGGGCTTTAGCGGTGTTCCCTCCAGAAGCTGGCGCAGGTCCTGCCAGGTAACATCTAGAGGGTTAACTTCCTCGCCTACTTGAGGCCATGGCAGGCGTCCCTGTTCCAAACGGAAGTAGTGGAGCCAAAAGCCTCGCTCGGACCATTCCAGGATCTTAACCCTGTTCCGCTGTCGATTGCAGAAGGCGAACAGGCAGGGCTCAAACGGATTGAGCTCGAAATCCAGCTGGACTATGGCGGCCAGGCCGTCCACTGACTTCCTCATGTCGGTGGCTCCCACAGCCAGGTACACCTTTTGCCTAGGATGACCAATTAACATACGTTCAGCAAGGAGCGGATGACTTCCGTTAGAACCTGGGGGTCAAACCCGCGCTGAATTTCCACAGTCACATTGCCGATGCGCAGCACGACACCAGAGCCAGTAGGAGCTAGTGAATCCAGTTGTATCCATATGCCGTTTTGCGGCTGGTTAGTTTCAGTCTCAAACTTGCGCAGCCAGTACCAGAGTTGGTTGGGCCGCAGCCCATGTTCTCTGCACCATGCCCTTTGGCTTAGACCGCTGGCGCGGAAATCCTCTATCCTCTCAGCCCACAACTCGCGCAGCTCTTGCCTGGCTTCCTTAGTCACACGAATCAGCTCCTTCCCTCTGATGACTTCATTATCTCATCAGCGGAGAGGAGCTAGAAGGTACGGCTGGTTTGACGCTTACTGTACTCTCCATCGTAGACTTGTTCTTGGTGTCCGGGCAGAGCACTACGACAGCCTCCCTTTCTACCTTTTCGGCAGACTGTACGGCCAAGTCAACGGCATGAGTTAGAGTGTTGATAAACCGCGGACATTGTTTCACGTTGCTTTTGCGCACCAAGGGGAGGCCAACTGCCTGAACTCGTTTTGCAGGTATTGCCATACCGCTCTTCATTTCTGTCTAGCAGAGACCTGGATTACTGATGGGACACGTGAAATGAACGGTCTGAATCATCGAACACAAGGTGTGAACCGCGGCTCGAGCAGCAGTTTCCTAGGAAAGGATATCAAGGGCTGTCTCGGCGCTAAAGCGGTGTCTGTGTCTGTCAAGCTCATCCGCCTCTTATGCGGTGAGGCTGGCTCTTCTCCCATAGACGTCTATGAACCGTTCGCAGTAATGGTTTCAGGTCTCCAGGCCTACGTTGATAGTGCGGGTCTACCTCTTGGGTCTTGGGATCCCGGCCAAGGGCTTGATAGAACACAACATAAAGCATGCTGCTTCCTTGAGGTCTGAAATGTCAAGAGCGGGCATTATTCTCCGCATAGGCCCACTTCTCTCAGAAAGAATGGGCTCAGGGACTCTGCAAGAGCAAGTTTCAGATGGTGGTTCTGAACGTTGCAGGGACATTAAGCCATTCCGACACCATTCCTTAATTGGCTAGACAGATAAGTTTAGTTCGGGGTACGAACCCGGAAGTAAACCAGCGCAACAGAGTCACTTATATCGGAGTTGGTGTTGAGAATTGCACCGATAGAGGGCTCGGTTAACGGGGCTCGGCGGCAGGATCTTACATAATGGGTGTGGAAAACAGAGATAAAACCCAACTTAGCCGTTGTGGCGCTAGCGCAAAGCCTATGGGCGATTGACTGAGCCATCATGCGTCGTTCACAACTCACGGAAGGCCATCCCGCGAATTGAGTCATCTAGAAGGACGAAGCATGGAATATCGATACTGAAACCGAAGTTGGATGCAACCACAGCGAGTAGACGCCCCAGCAAACGCGATTGCCTGGGAGGGTTAGTAGGAACCCTACTCACACGTCTATTTACCGGAATACGCTGTCGCCTTCACGTGTATTCGGCGATAGCAGGAAGCACTTTTCTAGCCTCGCTGTTGATCATCATACGCAGACTTCGGTTGTTGGATCGTCTCTATAGCGATTCATGAGACTGCGCACGTGACTAAAGCTGTAGCCAATTGTCTTCATCGTCTCTGACCTGATGTAGAAAGGCCGGGAGAAGTCATGAAAAGGAAGAAAGAAAGGCAAGGTGAATAGCGATGAGCACTCCTCAGATAAAATTCCAACAACTTCTGCGCGAGCTATTTCAATTTGACTGTGCTGACCTAGATTTCGGCATCTACCGCATCATGAACTTCAAGCGGGCAATCATTGAGCGCTTTATCTCCGAGGACCTGCCGCGCTTGGTGAATGATGAGCTAAACAAGGGGGCACTGGCTGCGCAAAGTCAAGCCATGCAAGAGCTGGATGCTGCCAGGAAAAAGGTGCTGGAAGCGCTGGGCGAGGATGCCCTGGACGCTGATGGCAACTTAGCCGAGAAATACCGAGATACAAGGGCAGGAAGAGAATATCGTGTTGCGCAGGAACGGGCTAAATCCGCAAAGGGACGCGAGGCGCTGGAGACGGCTATCTACAACCATCTTTATTCCTTTTTCAGCCGCTACTGGCAGGACGGCGACTTCATTTCCAAGCGACGTTACTCCAAAAAGGAACGCTACGCCATCCCCTATAATGGTGAGGAAGTCTATCTCTACTGGGCCAACCACGACCAGTATTACGTCAAGACCGGTGAGCACTTCACAGATTATACATGGAAGGCTCCCAATGGCGTGACTGTACACTTCAAGCTAAAGACTGCCGACGTGGAACAGAATAACATCAAGGGTGAAAAGCGCTTCTTTCTACCGAGATTGGACGAAATCACCTGGGACGCCAGCGCAAGCACCCTTACCATTCCCTTCGAGTTCCGTCCGCTCACCCAGGAAGAGCAGAACACCTACGGCCAGAGGAACCAGCAGGAGGCCATTATTGTCGAAGCGCTGGGAAAGATTCCAAAACATCTGCCCAAGAACGCCCCTGAGGCTTTGGCAGCATTGATTGCCGAAAAGCGCCGCACCGACGGGACGGCAATAACTCTGCTGGAACACCACTTGCGCCAATACACTCGGCGCAACACCAGCGACTTTTTCATCCACAAGGACCTGAAGGGCTTCCTCTCCCGCGAGCTGGACTTTTACCTGAAGAATGAGGTGCTCAACTTGGAGGAGATGGAAGCCGCGGGCGAGGGGCTGGCCGAGAGTTGGTTCCAACTCATGCGTCTGATAAAGCGCATCGGCCTAATCATCATTGAGTTCCTGGCGCAGATTGAAAACTTCCAGAAGATGCTCTGGGAGAAGAAAAAATTCATCACCGAGACTTTTTACGTCATCACTGTAGGCAACATTTCCGAGACGTTCTACCCAGAGATTGCCGAAAACGCGGCGCAGTGGGAGGAGTGGGAGAAGTTCTTAGCCATTGATACCCTGCCGCAAGACCTGTTTTCCGGCAACTGGGGAACGCCCGAATGGCGAATGGTCTTTCTCAAAACCCATCCATCCCTGCCGCTGGACACGCGTCACTTCTCACAGGATTTCGTGGACCGTCTGTTGGCGAGTTTTGACGATTTGGATGAGATGACTGACGGCCTCTTGGTACACTCCGAAAACTGGCAGACGCTCAACCTGCTTCAGGAGAAGTACTGCGAACGGGTTAAGTGTGTGTACATAGATCCGCCGTATAACACTGGAACAGACAATGACTTTCTGTACAAGGATAACTACCAGCATAGCTCATGGTCTTCAATGATGTTTGCGAGGGCTGTTTTGGCTCGCATTCTTTCTTTTGATTCAGGTGCCTTGTTTGTTAGCACCGACGACGGAGAATACGCAAATTTGCGCCACGTTCTTGGTCAAGCATGGGGCGAGGACAATTTTATTGCAGATATCATATGGAATAGCCGAAAATCTGTCTCAAGTGATGCTCTAATTTCGGTTGCAACGAATCATACGACTTTCTTTGCCGCTAAGCGTAGCCAACTTGAAAAGGATAAATCTCGCTTTCGTCTGCCCTATATAGAAAGTGGTTTTTCAAATCCTGATAATGACCCAAGAGGTCCTTGGAAACTTGACCCAATGGATGCACCAAACATTCGAGAGAATTTAACCTATCCGATCATCAATCCCTCTACCGGAGAAAAACATTATCCGCCAGAAGGGCGCTGTTGGAGGTTTGAACGATGGCAGACAGAACAGTTACTTAAGGAAGGGCGAATCGTTTTTGGCCGAAGTGGCACTGCAAACCCAATGTACAAGCGCTTTTTGAGCGAAGCGAAAGAAAAAGGGGAAACTCCAACCACATTATGGGATGATGTAAAGACCACAACCGATGCAACCAAACTTCTATTGAATTTGTTTGGCACCGGTTTAACGCGAGAATATATCAACAAGATAAAGCCTAAACCACACGAGTTAGTAGAAAGATGCGTTACACTTTTGACTGACGATGATGGGTACATCCTCGACTACTTCGCCGGCTCCGGCACCACCGGCCATGCCGTCATCAACCTGAACCGCGAGGACGGCGGGCGGCGCAAGTTTATCTTCGTGGAGATGGCGGATTACTTTGATACCGTTCTCTTGCCGCGCTTGAAGAAAGTCACCTTCTCGCCGGAGTGGAAGGACGGCAAGCCCAAACGCGTGGCCACGGCAGAAGAAGCCGAACGGGGTCCGCGTATCATCAAAATAATACGCCTGGAATCCTACGAAG
>Ga0209204_1003256_pt1 | contig 12148 bp, 17 predicted proteins | sample AD_JPNMR2_MetaG_FD_184425 | JGI IMG/M metagenome (GOLD analysis project Ga0209204, IMG submission 184425) | Active sludge microbial communities of municipal wastewater-treating anaerobic digesters from Japan - AD_JPNMR2_MetaG (SPAdes) (version 2) | ecosystem: Engineered > Bioreactor > Anaerobic... | reverse complement strand
CTACGCAGCATGCAAGCGCCAAAGTTTATGCACTTGTCCCCATGCAAGACTTCTCCAAGCCGTGGACTGATGAAGAGCTATATCAAAAATACAGCTTGATCCCAGAAGAGATTGCCTTCATCGAATCTATGGTTCGCCCGATGCCGGCAACGGATGAAAACGGCTTTTCGACGAACGAAGTGAGGAGAAATCGATGAAATTCGATGTCATCATCGGTAACCCGCCGTATCAGTTAAGTGATGGCGGTTTTGGCAGGAGCGCCACACCGATTTACAACAAGTTTGTGCTACAGGCGAGGAAATTGAATCCGCGTTTCTTTGTGATGATCATTCCAGCACGATGGTACTCTGGCGGTAAGGGGCTGGATGATTTTCGCGAAGAGATGCTCCAAGATAATCGCATTCGTGAAATCCACGACTTACCAGATGCGACAGATGTTTTCCGCGGCGTACAAATTAAAGGTGGCGTTTGCTATTTCCTCTGGGATCGCGATCATCCCGGCTTGTGCAAGGTTTCCAACTATTTGCACGGCGAGGTCTCAACGATGGAACGTCCGCTACGTGAAGCGGGGACAGATACGTTCATCCGTTACAACGAGGCAATCTCCATCTTGCGCAAAGTTCAGCAATTCAACGAACCATCGTTTAGGAAAGTGGTGAGTTCACGGAAGCCGTTTGGGCTTAGAACCTACGTTCTAGGCAAAGCGAAGCCATTTCCGGGTGCGGTAAAACTATACCAGAATGGTGGCATTGGCTATGTGAGCCGAGAGGAAATCGCACAAAATCGTTTATGGATTGACCAATACAAGATTTTTATTTCAAGGGCATATGGCGCTGGCGAAGATTTCCCACACCAAATACTCAACGTTCCATTCATAGGCGAACCAAATACCGCTTGCACCGAAACTTATGTTGTCATCGGCCCTTGGAAGTCAGCGGCGCAAGCAAGAAACGTGATTTCATACATCAGAAGCCGTTTTTTCCGGTTCCTTGTGCTGTTAAACAAGCCAACCCAACACGCAACAAGTAAAGTATATTCACTTGTCCCCATGCAAGACTTCTCCAAGCCGTGGACGGATGAGGAGCTTTACCGAAAATACGGCCTGACCCCGGACGAAATCGCCTTTATCGAATCTATGGTTCGCCCGATGCCGGCAACGGATGAAAACGGCACAAACGATGGAGAAATGGAGCATACTGTCGATAAGTGACAATTTTCCCAATCCATCCATCGGCCCATGTTAACCATTGGGTGTTGATGAAGACACGTTTTCAATATCTTTCTCATGCCAGGTCAATGAGCAAGAGTGATACACGTCAACACTTATACCTGCGACCCCGTGGTTTGCCTTCATCACTTTCAGTCTGTGCTCAAACTGAGTCATGTCTTTGTCAGTTGGGTATTTCTGTAGAGCAAGGACCATTCTGGCGTCGTCTACGATTCGCTGAGAGCCACGCAAATCGGAGAACTCAATAGCGTACAGTAGTCTAGGATTGTCCTTCAACGCAGTTGGCGGTTTTCTAATGTGATGAGAAATAATAATTGGGACTTTCATAAGCTTCGCCGCAGTGCACAGAGTGGACATCGTTTCGCACTCGCCATCAATTCCAGCGCGCTTGTGCAAGTCCTTAAACGAATCAATAAATACAGCTGTAAGCCCCTTTGTGATGTGTCGCCTGGCGCTTAGCATGACATCTTGCGCGCTGCCAGGTTTGTCGTAGACGAAGAGCGGCATCCTAGCAACGTCCTTCACCGAGTATTTCACGGCCTCGTAATGTTTTCTCGGGGCAATCCCGTGGATGATGTCATGAGCACTGACGCCAGCAACCATGATGGCAGCACGACGCATAACAACGTTGGCTGGATCTTCCAGTGTGGCATAGAACACTGTCTGCCCATTCTTTGTGAGATGAAGGGCCCACTGCAACAGCAAACATGATTTCCCGCTCCCGCCATGCCCAGCCACAACACACACCTGCCCCGGTTCGATGGAACCGCACTTCTGCTTGATTGTTGGCCATGGCATATCCAATCCAATTGCCCCGCCCATCATGTACACGTCAAAATCCTTAGTGACCTCTTTGACCAAGTCATCCGGTGTCATGACCGGGCTGCATTCGTCAATCAATCCTGAGCATCTGTCCATAGCGAGAGCCAACAGTTTGTCCCCAGCTACAGTTCCGGAATCTGCGATGAGCCACTGCCCGATTTCTGTGAGCTCTCTAGCAATGAACTGTTCACGCAACTCTTTGACAATATGCTCAGCATGATCTTCGCGAATGTCTTGAATAGCTAACAACTCGTCAAGAAGCGCCTCTGTGACTGCGATACCAGACTTCCGCGATTCTTCAATCAATGCTTCGCGACAGACAGACTCGCCGCCAAGCGCGATCGCCCAGGCGCAATCATAAACATTCATATGCGCCTCGATGCTAAGCCAAGTACGGCGCATTCCGTTGTTAGCTGCTGCGTTGAGCGTAGCGGCAGGATAACGCAACAGCGCAGCGAGGAATCGCTTCTCTACATCTGTTCTATTTTTTGACGTATCCACATTCGAGTCCATAAGATCCCTTTTTCTTTCACCATGTCAGCGACATCGTAACCTTTCGGCGCTGACGATGGCAGGCGCAAAACTTGCACGTCATCGCGCCCGAGCTTACCGATACCTCGAATGACGCCATTGGCATACTCTTCGCCAGCGTTATCATTGTCTGGGATGATAACGATTCTGCGAACAGAAACTATTCGCGACCAATCGCACAGACGTGTAGCATGAGCGCCACCAGGTGACGTGGCGCCAATGTAGCCTATCGAGGCAACCGCATCGGCGCACTTCTCGCCCTCGACGATGCACACAGTGTCGCATGTTTCAGATCTTAGCTTCGGAACTGCGACGTATATTGGACGCGGAGGCTTCGGCAACCCATACACGAAACCGCCGTTGGATGCAGAAAATCTGATCGGCCGAATAATCTTCCCGTTTTGGGTATCTATTCGCACGACGTACATCGTCTCGTTATACTTCCAGATTTTGTTGATAATGCCAGATTTTCGCTTTGCCAAATGCTCGGCCGCCTGTTCGGGAGTTTCGAACGTGCGCACCTTGCGACAGCTTCGCTTGATCTTCGGACGTGGCGTCGTGTATAGTTCAGATTGCCATCCACGTCCCAAAACAGATCTAGCCAGCTTTGCGTTGTTACCAGACCACCCGCAGCGGAAACACTTCCAATGATCTACACCTGGAGCATGCGACAAATCTGGCGTAGCGTGTGGCAGGCCATCATTTTGGCAGAAAGGGCACCAATAGCGTCTTCCGACTCCGCGCAACCCGATCATCTTCGCCAAAATGTCAGGATCAACGTCGCACGAATCCATGTTGGCCTCCGCTCGATTCGTTTGCATGGGGCGCCGGAGTTTAGTCGCGGCGCCCCGACAATCGCGTTCCTACTTTCGACCGCGCGCGATGATGACCAGCAAACGAAAGGCTTCTGCAGCAAGCCGGAAAAGGTCGAGCCCAAGGCTTTGGTCTTCCTGGCTCCATGTCACAATGTTATCCACAGCGCCATCCGTCCGCCGAATGTACACGTTGCGCAGCTCAGCATCTGGCAAGCATAGCCCCATCTGAGCTCCTGCGTTGCGCAGCGCGACCAGCTGAGCGCACTCGTGTAACTTCGCATTTCTTCCATCATCGCCGACAGTCTTCCAGTCCAGAAGCACATTCGGCGAGATTAGGTCCGCAGTGCCTCCATACCGGAATAAAGTTCCATCGCGAAGCTCGATCTCACCGATCAAGCAATGTTCTGTCCTGCGATCTTGGATCGCGTCCACAATTTTGCGAGCAGCTTCAGCGGCAACCTCACAAGAGTCACGAATCTCTGGTGGCACCTCTGGGAGTTCTCTGCCTGAGATGAATGCGTCAATGAACTTATGCATGGCTGTCCCAATATTAGCTGCCACTTCGAGTGCCTCATGAGCGTTTTCGATGCATTGCTGAACCAGCTCGCCACGTTTTACTTTTGCAGACTCGCCCAGCGCATCCAGGATTGAATCGAACGTTGAGTATACAGTCTCCTTGACAGCCCAGTAGACGAGTCCCTGTGACTCGCCAACGAACTTCAAGACGGTTGTCACAGATGGAACTGCACCGTCCGCGAGAGCCTTGTCAACGTTAATTCTTTTTCGTTCCTTTCCGTCTTTTGTGAGCTGGCGGTATCTGCGTGCCACCCCGTCCTGCATCACGTACCAGTGCATATCATTGGCCCCTATTCCTGATCAGGATCGTTCTGGCTAGTTGGCCCCTGTACGCTCTGCAAGATGATGTCAGACAAATATTCGCGCAACGCTTCTACTCCGCCCTTGTCTTGCTCTTCAAATGCGGAGTGCGCGAAGAGGACAAGCTGAGCAACGCACTTGTAGAAATCATCCATCAGTTTAGGATAGATTTCCTTGAGGCGCTCAAAAGCTTCCTCTGGTGTGCCTTGGATTCGCTCCAAAACCTTGGCGACGGCTCCAGAAAAGATGCTAGCCACCGCGTTGACAGCATTCATCCAAATGATGTCATTGCGTCGGTCATTATTGTACTGTGAAGAGCCGCCCATCGAGCCGCCACTCGACGTTTCGGACGAACCAGATCTTTTTATTTTGTCCACGTCAACCTTTAGGTATTTCCCGAACTTTCCTTTGCACTCGATCACCGGGACCTTAGCGCCTTCCTTCACTGCGTTTGCAGCATGTTTGCCCCAAGCCTCGAGGTAGAATGAGTTCCCTTCGTCATCTTCGATCTTGAACCAATGAATGATTGTACCGTTGTTTAGTTCCTTTTCTCCGGACTTCTTAATCTCACTGATCATCACGTTCATTTCGCTTTCCTCCTAGTTTAGTTGTAACCAATCACCACGGCCTACACCTCACCGACATTGTCGCGCTGATTCACAGGCGCAACGCGAACTGTATCAACATGATACAGACTTTATTGTCGTCATCGTGCTTCATTGTCGTCTCCTTTCATGTTGATGCCCCCAACGGAGCATCGGCCTTCCGTATCGCACCGCTCGATGCGAAATCACGACTTGAAAATAAAGGGGCCCGACGGAGCAAAGTAGCCACGAGGCCAGATGGCTACCTGGACGAGAGACGGACCTGCTATTTGTTTGCATCCGCCGAGCCCCCAAACTTGTGTTCTATCACCATGCCAACGGCGTTGGCAAGGAGAATGCATACGAACTCGTTAGCGCTAACCTTTAGCGCCTCGGCCCTCGATGTCACTTCTTTCCATAACGCTACAGGGACCTTGATTTCAATAACAATGGTCTTCTGTTTCGGATTCGGCTTCATTCGCGAATCGCGTAATCAGGATGTCAGTGCCGCACAATGAAATATTGTGGAGGGTTGCACTCGTTGTACGACAAAACGTATGGCTCGCTCTCGCGTTTCGCGATCCAACGCTCTGCGTCAGTTTTATTTTTGAACACAACTGGCTCTCTGCAGAACTCGTCCATGAGCCATCTGTATTCGTGCGTACTGCCAAAGAAGTCGTAGCGCACAATGATCTTGACAGGTCCGTCATAGTGTGCGCCAACCTCCTCTGGGTCATTGGACATAGCATTGCACAGGTCAACAGCGTCGTACACTTCTGGCAGTAAATATGTCTTCCTGAGTTCGTCATCATCATGCCAGTCAACGTCGCCGTCGTAGACAACTTCAGCGTTTCTGTTGAATCCGTCTAACCACTGTATGACGGCGAGATCTCCTAGGTCCCACACACGAACGAAACCTGCTTGGCGACCAGGAGCTGGCGTCAGCTCTTTACTCTTAGGCACAGTTTCAATAATTGCGTACAGCAGGTCTTCGAGAACTTCGCGTTCCGTTTTCTTGTTCGTAGCATACGTCACGTTCATTTTATTGGCCTCCTTCAGTTAGCTACAACAAACCTTTCCAGTTCCCGCGGGAACAATTTCACGTCCCATGCGTTCAGAAGACAGCACAGACCGCGTGACTGATCTTCAATCACCTCCTTCCCGAGTGGCACGCATCCTCGCCAATTTGGATTGATGCCTTCAGGAACGCAGAATACATACATGCGTTCTCCATTTGAGCACAACCTCCCAACCAGCGTCAACGTTTGTGACATCAACTGGAGACTGTCGTCAAACTGGCTAGGCTGGCTTTCGACCATGACCTGCATGATCATCGGACCGTATTCAAGAACGTCATCAATTTGGTCACGTTTTACGCTGCGCAAACACGAGCGACTGATCCCCATCATCTCCAGAAGATCAGACATTTTGTGCTCGCTGAGAACTCTGTCTGCATTCCCCAGGACGATACCTGCTTCAGTCGCCTCGCGGACAACGGATTCAACATCTATTTCCCAATTGCCACCGTTGTGCTGGCAATTCTTTTTTACTACACACTCAACTGCATTACACAACGCGTACCATGAACTATCAATTCCATTTTTGATTTTCTTTGTTGAAGCGAGTCCAGACCATGTATTGTAGTCTGCGTAGCAGACTCCTGTCTTGCTCATTGTAGCCGCCTCGGCCCGAGCTCTCTCACGGGCCCCGTCCTTCGTCTTCATCGGATGCACTCCCAGGAGCGCACCACCGCGGTGCCGCTCCGACATAGAGACCCGTTGTGCGCAACCCGCATGCTCGCCCAGTACAGTCTACGTGGTAACGAGATGCGAAAATGCGCACAACGGGCCATTCGCCGGAGCTAGCTAGCGAGACGACATCCGGCTATGCACTATCTCATGACGCCTCAACCGACATGGCGGATGGCTGATTATCCGTGTTATCGTCATGCGTGCAGTCTTCACTCATATCTTGTACGCCGTCACTAGATTCTGCGCATTCACCTGTCGTTTCGCACGACACGGGAGTCAACATGTCGTATGGCAAAGGATCACGACTGACAACATACAAATAGTCCAAGTTGCGGCCTGCACCGACATCACCTGTTTCGTTGCCAGTCTGTGCCACCACGTACGACTTGGCCCTACCACGCTTCTTGTATTCACTCTCAAGGACCGTGTGGTGAGCCGTTCCACCCCACAGGGAGCGAATAATTGTCTCGAGATCGCTCCGAGCAAGATAGCCACCATCCCTGAAGTAAATAACAAGTACTGGGGCTTGTACAGACTCAAGTAGAGTCTGGAAAGCTGCGCGGAATTGCCGCCGCGAATTGAAGGCGCTGTTCCTTTCGCGGCAGTCAATTCTCTTGCATGCCACTCCGTAGACTTCAGGCTTGTCCCATAGGACAAGAGTCTCCCAGATGTGGTAATTTGCAAGATATGGGTGCTGGTTGTACGGGGGATCAATATATGCGATGTCCCCAGTCAAAGCACGTGCTGCTTCGATCGCGTCAAGCATATGAGCTCCGCCTTTCCCGAAGCTCGCTCGTGGCAGAACCTCTGGCATTTGCAATACAAGGTCATTGAACGACCGCTTGGCCCAACTCTTTAAATAGGCCATCTGAATGCCAGTTGTCGAATCTACCCTATCGGCAGCTTCCATGAGCGAAACAAGAAGCACGGATTCTAGCTCGGGCGGGAGCGAAAGAGTGGCGATCCTCTCTCGAATCGCGTCAATCCTCTCTCCGTTCTTTGGCTGGAAGAATCGCGATTTTATGCAGAACGTCTCTGTAAAATACCCAGGACGGCCGGTCAGCCTATTCAGCTCCTGCAGAATCCACTCGGCGTCCTTCGAAACGTCTTCGCTATCCGCCTGAACGTAGCATCGCGCCAGCGTTGCCGCAAACGCGTTATGGTCGTTCGCTAGAACCCTGTAACCGTAGCGTTTCAGCGCATGGCCAACGCGCGATGTACCAGAAAACAGATCCACTACAGTGCGCGCTTCGCCAAACCGCTTGACGATGTCAACAACCTTCGGGACGATCCTGCTCTTTGCTCCAATGTACTTTATCATGACTTGCACCTCCTACTTTTTGTTTGCCAAACATCACAAACCCTGAGAAAACGAACTTGAGCATTTCAATCACGAAGTGTCAATTGTCGTTTTATTTTTCTTCATGTCGCGAATCTCCTTTCTCTTTACTGCGAGTTTTATTTCACTCCTCGCTAGTAGGCGGAAGAACGTGCGCCACCCATCTGCCGTTTACAAGAAATTTCTGAATTTTCAATCCATTTCGTTCCGCGATCGCTCTCGCTGTACTTTTAGCGATATTCAACTTCCTGGCAAGTTTGTCAATTGTAATTGCGCCACGCGGCGGAGTCGTAGCAACAACCTTCTCAAGCTCTTCAATCCACTCGTTTTCAGTAATTCTCGCGCGTTTATTGCTCATTGCGTCCACATCACGTTCATAGTCTGACTTCTTCAATCGGAGCCGGCTCGATCGAACGCACCCAGTGTCTCGTGTACACCTCCTCGTCGCCGCATCGCACGAGGGTGCCACCAAACTGCGGCCGCATGCGTCGCGCACCAGCGACGCGATACGCAAACGGAGTCGCAAGCTGCCAACCAGCTGTCGTGCATGACGTCGCAAATCCTTGCGCTCTCGCTCCGTGTCTCCGTTTGTAAATCCGAATTCGCGTCTCCGCGCACGTGTGGCGGTGTGATCGCACGACGACGTCGGGTGGCTCCTCGCCCCACCGCGCTGCGTCGGCGTATATTTGTTCGAGCTCTTTGTGAATCGCTGAAGTCTCGTATGCCATTGAACCGGTTGTGCCAATATGATGAGCTATATCAATAAGACCATAACCTAGTCGCAGCCTCAGCCGCCATCTTGAGAACTTTCCATCACGATCTGGGGCAGCATTTAGTTGGCGTGCGATTGACTCCTCAACATGCCCAGATATGCCGCCATGTACTTCTGTGCCGCGAACAACGTACAGCCTCGATGCCCTGGCAGCTATCGGTTCCAGCACGTGTAACGCGAGCTCAACCTGGTCCTCCATATTCGCCGAAATATGTACAGTGTTACCGTGATGTGCGCCCCCATCAACGATGTCTCCGTTCAAAACGACAGCATATGGCTCATCACGAGTAACCTGCGGAACCCACTCATTCCAAAATTCCTTCCACCACGACCATGTGACGCGTTGCAACCTGCTTGCCGTGTACGCGCCGCCATCATCCAGTGGCATCTTGTATCCCGATGGAAACAGACCAAGCCGGCTCCCGATATGCATGTCCGAAACAATGATCAGGTTTTTTATTTCCGGCGTATTATGCTTGCGCCTTGATCTCGTCTTCGTCATGCCGTATTACGTACTCCAATAGTTTTGTGTTCTTCCACCACGATGGCGATTCTGGCGTAATAGTTACGCCATCATCAATCCAACAGTACTCTAAATAATGTTGGTGCACAAGGCACGTCCCATGATATCCCCATTTCCCACCCCAAGAGTTAAGGATTATGGCGTAGATGTGGCTACGTCGAACAGCAGTGCCCATCATGCACAGAGCGTGCCCAGCCCATGGATTTGGAGACAATGGCCGGATGTATCCTTTTTTGCTATTCGGCTCTCGCCATGCATCTGAAAGGGCCAATCCAATGACAATTGGCCCATTCGCGATCTCACGCCATACACCTCGATGAGACACCCGTGACGTCATGAGTTGTTCGAACCCAAGTACTCGTGGCGCATCAGCGATCTCTGACATGCGCAACCCGCCATTCTCGTTACCATAGAAATGCGCTCGTAATTCTTTCCAGATGCGCCCGCCATCAATCTGCCATTGAATGGTCCCGATTCGCTCACTGATCGCACCGTGCAGCCATGACTCTGGAGCATCGCGACGCAGCATGATCTCTAGCGCGTTGGCCAGCGCGTGCCCGCCACACGACGGACCATGCTGCGCATCCGATGGGTTGCAAAACCCGGTGAGCTGCAACCACATTGCTTCTCGCCCACCATCCGGCTCCGCGCAAAAAGCAGGTGGCGAAGTCTTGCGCTCCAGCGGAGCAGCGATCAGGCCTGGGTTACTAGCAATGTCATCGAGCCAACTCATGAGTTCCTCCGCGCGGCACTGTCTGCCAGATGCGCTATTTCCATCGCCGTCTTGCTCAAGCTTCAATGACACGATTCGTCCAGCTCGGCGGTTCGTGTGGCGGCGGCCCGTCCCACGCCGGCAGACGATCGTCTGACCGGCATGCAGATAGCATCACCGCAACGATGATGATTGCCGCAAGTCTCATTCCACGCGCTCCCACAATCCGTCCCGCCAGGCCCACAGCTCGAACGCGATCGCGCCACCGAACACATCGCGCGCGCGCCGGAACCGCTCTACACCATGACGCGACCACGCAACCTTGCCGAGGTGTCCACCCTTGACCTCGTACACCGTCACGCCATCCCGCGCGATGCGAACATAGTCCGGACGGTAGCTCGTGCCGTCCCCGAAGTGTAGCGTGATCTGTTGCGCTAGGATCACGCCATCGAGGCCGCTGAGGATATCGCGCGCAAATCTCTGCTCGGTCTCGTTGAGCGCGCGCGCGATGTTGCGCGGCTTGTCGTCACGCGCCGGCCCACGCAGCGCCAGTTGCGCCTCGGCCTGCGCCCTCATCGAGGGCGGCAAGTCGTCGAGCTTACAGCGACATCGCGCCATGTCAGTCTCCAGTTACGTTGCTACCTCCGCGAGCGCCAGAACCATCACGATTCCCGATCTGCACCACAGCACCTCGATCCGCTCGGATGGTGTAAGTCTCCGTCCGGTCCCCGTCAGCCGATACAAGCCGCTCAACGCCATATCCAGCCGCTGCAGCAGCGCCGGTGATCAGCGCGCCATCTCCGAGCTGTGCGAGACGAGTTAGCCACGGGCGCACGCGCAACGCAACCGAAAGCTCGTCCCTGCCGTATTGGCGCGCGACATCTTCGCGCACCTGGCGCGCCTGCATCCACGCGTTGATATCCTGCCCCTCCACAAGTGGAGGAACGTGCACATCTGGCGGGATGAGCTTGTCGCCGACGCGCTCCCAGCCCTGCGCCTCAGCATCGCGGACCGCCCGCGAGATCGCGAGGCCGGTCAGCGGTGTGTGAGCACATCCACAGAGCAGTATCGCCGCGAGCGGCATCAGTCTCATCATGCGCATTGGTCACCTCCATACTGACGCGATCATCTCGATGGCGAGCAGTGGAGGAGTGTGCGCGCAGCCAGTGAGCATCGCCACGAGTAGTAGCCCGTAGCCTAGCAGGAGCAGCGCGACGCACAGTGCTGCCTGTCGCTCTGTGCGCTGCGCCTGCGTCCGTCTGTCGTCGTGTGTCATGTCACTGTCTCCCTAGTGCTCTCCGCCACCACAGTGGTGCGCCGAGCAGTCGCACCGCCGGATAGTAACACATCTTCACCAGCCTTGTCCAGCGCGCACGTTCAGAATCATCGGGCAACGATGCGAGCCGACGCAACCATTCATCGCGGAACCAGCGGTCCACGGCCAACCGGAGTCTCGCTCCTGAAATCTCGAAGCGTGAGACCACATGCGGCCAATACTCGTACACCACATCATGCCCGCACGATGGCCATTTCCCCGCCGGGGTACCGTCCGGCAAGATCGGCCCATCACTGACTCCGAGAACAACAGGCCCGATCTCCACCTTCACCGAGTTCCCGTCCCATGCATATGGCCCTCGCACGATCACGTTCTCACCTTCTACCCACAACGGTCCAGAAATATGATAGATGCCGTCCGGAATGTCAATATCGAGACGAAACGCGAACTCCTCGTCGTGCCCCAGCACGAACTTTGTGAATACGACTGAGTCGCGGAAATGCGTTTTCATTTCGAAGCGATGACATCAACCAGATGGGAAAGCCACGCAATCTTCCCGCCGAGAGCTATTAACATACCCAACAGCACTCCACCCATGATCAATGCAGCACGCTCCAGCCGCGTGACGCGCCCGTTCGTCACGTCTTGCTTGCGCTCGATGCGCGTGAGCTGCGCGCTCACCTGTCGCAGGCTGGCCTCGATCGTGCCCCAGCGGTGCTCGTAGAGACAGTGCATGCTCGTGGACTTGTCACTCATAGCGGCCTCACTAGTACCCGCGCGATGTAGTTACACATCGTCGCGCCGGGGACTGCATTGCCGAGGCCGATGCCGACGTGCGTCGGCGTGCCGTAGAATACCGGCGATGCGTAGATGATCGCATTCGTGGTCCGCAGCAGCCCCCATCCGTCAGAGATGTGTG
>Ga0209204_1003254_pt1 | contig 12158 bp, 17 predicted proteins | sample AD_JPNMR2_MetaG_FD_184425 | JGI IMG/M metagenome (GOLD analysis project Ga0209204, IMG submission 184425) | Active sludge microbial communities of municipal wastewater-treating anaerobic digesters from Japan - AD_JPNMR2_MetaG (SPAdes) (version 2) | ecosystem: Engineered > Bioreactor > Anaerobic... | reverse complement strand
CACCAAGGGGCTAATATCAACCTATGACATCATTATTATCCTCTCAAGGCATGTTGAGTGCGTGGTCTTGATGCAAAATGTAAAAAACGGATGAGAGGCTGAAAAATAGCTTGAATACAGGGCTTTCCGGTGATTTGCCGTCTGCCAAAAATGTGTTTTTTGGCGGCAGAGGCACAGGAAAGTTCTGTTTTTTTGTCTGTATGATTGTTCGAGGAAACACATCTACCACCTTTCGGGACGGCTTTCGGCGGGCGGGGTTGTGTTGACGGAAAAGACGGGATTTGAAAGGATTTAATGTGTTCACGGGAACATGTCTACTTGCATAATTTTATTTTAAAACCTAAAATGCACACCTTTCTGCAGCTTACAGGAAGGTGTGCATTTAATTTAATACAGGCTACGGATTTTTTTAAGTTTTTCTTTTACAGGCCGTATATCCTCCGGTATATCCTCCAATTTAATTATATTATGCACCGCGCAAGTACCGGCATTTTTTGCTGTTTCATAGTACCAGCATTTATATTTTAGCAGTTCAAGTGCTTCCTGCAATTGTGCGATTTGTTTTTCGACAGCCTCTTTCTGCTTTTTAAACATGTCAAGCCTTTTATCTATTGTTGAATCGCCTTCCATAATCCAATCAATAAAGGTTTTAATATCCTTAATCGGCATGCCGGTCTTTTTCAAACATTCTATTATCATCAGCCATTCAAAATCTTCATCTTTAAACATGCGGATGCCGCTTTCGCTCCGTTCAATAAAAGGCAATAATCCTTCTTTTGCATAAAAGCGAAGGGTATGCGGGAAAATATTAACTTTTTTAGCGAATTCACCGATGGTGTAATACATAATCAACCTCCAAAATGCGATACAAAATGCGATAAATTCTTGTTAAGGGATTGTTTTAAAAAAAGTTCATTAAAGAATGCAAAACAACTTTTAAAAACCTCTTGACTTAGAGCTAACTCTCAGGTTTATTATGATATTACCACATACAGGTGTATGTGTCAACTGTTGAAATGAAAAGCTATAGGAGGAATTAAAAATGAGCTTTAACATGTATGTACCGACAAGATTTATTTTCGGCTGCGGAAGGCTTAACGAACTGCATAAGCAGAAACTTCCCGGCAAAAAAGCAATGGTAGTAATTTCAAACGGAAAATCTTCTAAAAAAAACGGTTCACTTGACCGTACCTTAAAGGAACTTTCCAAAGCGGGTGTCGAGAGTGTTGTATTTGATCAGGTACAAGCAAATCCTATTAAGTCTACGGTTATGGCAGGAGCAAAAACAGCAAAGGATAACGGCTGTGACTTTATAGTTGCTCTCGGCGGTGGCAGCGTAATGGACGCTTCCAAAGCAATGGCGGCAATGGCAACAAACGACGGCGACATTTGGGATTATATCAATGGTGGTACCGGCAAAGGCAAAGCAATTGTAAATGATCCGCTTCCTATAGTTTGCATTACTACAACCGCAGGGACCGGTTCGGAAGCGGATCAGTGGGGAGTTATTACAAATGACGAAACCAACGAAAAAATCGGCTTTGGCGGTGATGACCGTTTGTTCCCGGTGATTTCTATAATTGACCCTGAACTGATGAAGACAGTTCCGCCTAAATTTACCGCTTATCAAGGCTTTGACACGCTTTTTCATTCGACAGAAAGCTATATTTCCAAATTTGCGAGCCTGATGAGTGATATGTATGCCTTGACATCAATCGAAAACACAGCAAAATATCTTCCCCGAGCGGTAAAGGATGGCGGAGATATGGAAGCGAGAGAACGCATGGCTTTTGCCAATACCCTTTCCGGCATAGTTATGACTATCAGCGTAACTACTGCAGAGCATTCCATTGAGCATGCTATGAGTGCATATCATCAGGAGCTGCCTCACGGAGCAGGACTTATCATGATTTCAAAGGCATTCTATGAATTCTTTATTGAAAAGCATGCTTGTGACGAGAGATTTATAACGATGGCAAAGGTAATGGGAATTAAAGATGCTGACAAGCCTGAGGATTTCATTACCGCGCTGGTGGATTTGCAAAAGGCATGTGGAGTGGCAGATCTCAAAATGAGCGACTATGGCATTACTCCGGATGAATTTGATAAAATCGCTACAAATGCCCGCGAGACCATGGGTGGTCTTTTTGCAGCAAATCCTTGTGAAATGACACATGAAGATGTTGTTGAGGTTCTTAGGAAGTCTTACCGATAAGGAGGATATCAATGTAAATCAATGATTTTTTAGCGCATTTAAACAGAGGTGAAACAGTCGAAGGGGTTCGGAACTGCATCAGAAGATGCATTTCCTTGCACAAGAAGCTTTAAAGCTGACAGCTGAACTCAATGGATGTTATCATACTCCAGAAGAAATTCGCGAATTATTTTCTAAATTAATTGGTAAGCCGGTAGATGAAACATTCTCAATGTTTCCGCCATTTTACACAGATTGTGGGGAAAATATTACTGTAGGGAAGAACGTTTTTATAAATTCAGGCTGCCGTTTTCAAGATCAGGGAGGCATTACAATAGGCGATGGTACTCTAATTGGACACAATGTGGTGCTGGCTACCCTAAATCACGAGCTTGATCCGAAGAAACGCAGCACTGTACATCCTGCACCTATTGTGATTGGCAAAAATGTTTGGATTGGCGCTAATGTCACAGTCGTTCCAGGTGTAACCATTGGTGATGGTGCTGTTATCGCCGCTGGTGCGGTTGTGACAAAGGATGTGCCCTCAAATGTTGTTGTAGGTGGAGTGCCTGCAAAAATAATTAAGAAAATAGAAAGTATTTAGGAGGGAAGTTTTACGATGAAAAAACAAACGGCCGGCAGAGATGCCCTTGGATCATTTGCACCAAAATTTGCTGAATTAAACGATGACATTCTTTTTGGAGAGGTTTGGTCTAGAGAAGACAAATTGTCATTAAGAGATCGCAGTATTGTTACTGTAACAGCTCTTATTGCAAAAGGAATTTTTGACAATTCCCTAAAATATCACATCACCAATGCAAAAAACAATGGTGTTAGTGCTGAGGAAATGGCAGAAATAATCACACATCTAGCGTTCTATGTAGGATGGCCTAATGCATGGGCAGCATTTTCATTGGCAAAAGAGATATATGTTGAATAATCAAAAAAATGAGAATGGAGTGAATTTTATTATGGATAGAAATGAATTAGAAAAGATATCTGATTTTCCATTAGGTGAGGAAAATATAGCATTTGCACAATATTTTATTGGGAAGAGCTATTTAAGCCTCTTAAATGATAAAGAAGTAAATATTCATAATGTTACATTTGAACCTGGATGCCGAAACAATTGGCATATACATCATGGCTGTGGTCAGATACTCATCTGTGTTGGGGGGCATGGCTGGTATCAAGAAGCTGGGAAAGATGCACGACCATTAAAAAGCGGTGATGTAGTATATATACCACCGGAGATTAAGCATTGGCACGGTGCTGTCAAGGATGAAGGGTTTGCCCATCTGTCATTAACAGTACCGATTGAAGGAGCAAACACCGAATGGTGTGAACCGGTTACCGATAAAGAATATAACAAACTACTTCGAAATTTTTAGATAAAGCAAAAACCTCTTGACTTAGAGTTAACTCAAAGGCTTATCATGATATTAATACATAATTATATGCTTAAAGTATTGATTTGAAGAGGTGAGTTGAAATGAATAAATTTAATGACAAAAAAATTTTAATAGCCTATTTTTCAAGAGAAGGAGGCAATTATGTCAGTGGCCGCATTGTGAATTTGTCGGTTGGAAATACGGAAGTTGTAGCTAAAATGATTCAAAGTATAACCGGAGGTGAACTGTTCCGCATTAACACGGTAAAAAAATATCCTGATGATTATACAGAAGCTACAAAAGTTGCTCAGCAAGAATTACGTGATAATGCAAGACCTGAGCTTTCAGAATATCTTGATAATATTGACGACTATGAAATTATCATATTATGCTATCCCAATTGGTGGGGAACTATGCCAATGCCTGTATTTACTTTTCTTGAGAAATATGACTTTACAGAAAAAACTATTCTTCCGGTTTGTACACATGAAGGAAGTGGTTTGGGACAGAGCGAAAGAGATATAAGAAAAACTTGTCCAAATGCAAGGCTTGAAAAAGGGCTTGCTATAAAAGGTAGCAATGTACATTCCGCTCAGCCTGAGATTGAGAAATGGCTGCAAAAATTTATGAATAATAATTGAGGAGGAAAAGTAAAATGGAATATTCAAAACTAGGAAATTCTGATATTCTTGTTTCTCGTATTTGCATGGGTTGCATGAGCTTTGGTGATCCTGCAAGTAATTTTCATGCATGGACACTAAACGCTGAAGATAGTGAAGCAATAATCAAGCATGCGCTTGATCTTGGCATAAATTTTTTTGACACTGCAAATGTATATTCTGGCGGTACCAGTGAAGAATATCTCGGCCGTGCGATAAAGAACAATATAGCTCGTTATAAAGTAGTTATAGCTACTAAAGTTTATTTTAACGAAGGCAAACTTTCAAAAAAAGCGATACTTCGTGAGATTGATGGCTCACTAAAACGGCTTGGTACAGATTACGTTGATCTTTACATTATCCATCGCTTTGATTACGACACACCGATAGAGGAAACGATGGAGACACTTGACAGTCTTGTCAAGGCAGGAAAAGTGAGAGCTCTTGGCGCTTCAGCAATGTATGGCTACCAGTTTTACAATATGCAGCTTGCTGCCGAGAAGAACGGTTGGACAAGGTTTGTTTCAATGCAGAATCATTATAATCTGCTTTACCGTGAGGATGAGCGGGAACTTATTCCAATCTGCAAGCAGCAAAATGTTGCACTTACTCCGTACAGCCCACTTGCTGCTGGAAGGCTTTCACGTCTTGAATGGAAGGCAGATACAAAGCGAAGCCAGACAGATAAAACCGCAGTTTCAAAGTACGATAGTACCCAAGAGACAGACTATGGAATAGTGCTTCGCGTAAATGAACTTGCTAAGAAGTATGGTGCCACAATGACACAGATTTCTCTTGCATGGCATTTTGCTAAGGGAGTTACAGCACCAATTATCGGCGTAACAAAGGCAAAGTATTTAGACGACGCTGTAGGGGCTCTCAATGTAAAACTTACGGATGATGACATTGCCTACCTTGAGGAACTGTATGTTCCGCATAAAATAGTCGGTGCGCTTTAACTATAAATACATCATATGCGTCAACTTAAGCCAACATTTGTAAAACCATCAGTGGTAAATCGTGTTCGGCAAGCTCTTGCTCTGTGGTTTTACGCTGACGTTTTTCTTCCAAGCTTCTGTTAATTACATCCTGTAATATATTCAAAATCTCTTCAGTATTTCTTATATTGCATATGAGATTTTTCTGAATTACCAACATCTTTTCTCGCAATAGCTTGAAGAAACGGATAAGGCTAATGCCCCTCCTATACGTCCTAAATGCCCGATAATAGGCTTGAGAATATTTCGTCTATTTCAAAACATCCTTTCCAACTCTTAAAAATGTATAAGCTTGTTGTTACAGAGCTTGCTCATCAGGATTTAGATAGTATTGTATCGTATATGCCATTCAATTGGCGAATCCAACGGCCGCGTCAATTTTTCTTGACGAGGTTGATAAGTGTTACGGCTATCTGAAAACCAATCCAATGATGTATTCCAAATGTAACGATGGCCGGTTGGGAAAAGAGGGTTATCACAAGGCTGTTATAAAAAGCTACATTCTCGTTTATAAAGTGGATGAAAGCGCTAAAACAGTAAACGTTCTGCGTTTCTTCTACGGAGCTCGAGATTACGCTAAACTAATATAAACCTAAGAGTAGAAACGGCTGCATCGTCGAGCGGGGTGCTCGTGCTAAGGTGTTGATTATAAACGGGATTTATACCAAACTCCATAATGAGCAGTTTAAAGTAGAGAATTGATTTCGCATATGCTTATAGCAAGCTATAGGCTGCTGACTAATGCCTTGACAGCGCCGGAGAATATCTCCCACCAGCGCGACGGCCTGCCATAGAAGCTTATGTAAGCCTTTATGACCTCTATTATGATCTCCCTCTGCGTCATATAATGGGTATTCATGACGGCATGCGCACCATCGTACTTAGACCAATCATAAGTGGCTATAAGGCCTTTTTCTTTGGCCTGATTATAAAGCACCGTGCCTGGAAATGGCGTCAATACCGAGAATTCAGCTATATCGATATTGAGCTGCTTGGCATAGTTCACAGTCTTTCGTATGGTTTCTTTGGTGTCATCCAGCCCTCCTATTATAAAGCTTCCCCATATCCTTATGCCGAAGCTTTTGAGGATCTCCACCGCCTTTGCGGCTATATCAGTAGTGATCCTTTTGTGGTATTTATCCAATATCTCCTCGCTGCCGCTTTCCAAACCTAAGAATACCATCTTTAACCCGCTTTTTGCCATGTGCTCTATCATAGGCACATTCTTGACTATTGTATCGACGCGTGAAAAGCACCACCAGGCTATATCCAAATTCCTGCGTCGGACTTCATCGCATATATCCATAACATGCTTGGGATTAATGGTAAAATTATCATCTAAAAAAGCTATAGCTTTGTAGCCGTATGTATCAACCACGTTTTCTATCTCATCGGCTATATTCTGCGGCGAACGCCCGCGCCATTTTATGCCGGCAAACTCCGATGATGAGCAAAAGGTGCAACGGTATGGGCAGCCGCGGCTGCTGACCATAGTAGTAAGCGGTCGCCCGCTTAACGATGATTTATATTCACGCATAGGCAGTAGATCCCGTGCCGGCATAGGCAGATCGTTTAATTGCTGCACCGGCAAAGCGTCAGGAGTGCGCACCAGGTTACCATCTGAATCTAAATAAGATATGCCTTTTACCTTGGATACATCACCGCCCTCAGTCAATGCCTCGAGCAATTCGGCAAATATCTCTTCGCCTTCGCCCCGCACAACGTAATCCACATTGCCGGTACGCAGCGTATCCTCATCCATAAACGTTGCATGATATCCGCCCACCACTACTATTCTACCGGCATACTTAGCATGTGCGGCTATTTCCAATACCGCATTATGGCGGCTGGTATCGCCGGATATACCCACTATATCCCAATCCCGCCATGGGATATCTTTGAGTTCTATGGACCGGGCATTCATATCTATAATATTCACGCCAATATTCACGCCATATTTGCCCGATCTGCGCAAATAGGCTGCTATATAAGCCAATCCTAATGGCGGTAGCTTAAGGCCCATTTTATAGTATATACCATTAGATGGAGCGTTGACCAAAAGTACCTTCATTTAGCTCGAACTTCCTTTCAAAGCATCTTCGCCATCAACTATATTATACACCTATTGGATGATTTTGTATCAATTTTTGCGATCTTTTATTACTGATTTTGTGTAAAAAAACAAAAAAACCAAATAAAAAAGTAACATCCAGTCCTATTCTCTCTCCAATAGTGGAAGTTAGTCTTACAAATTGAAAATTGAAGTTTTAATAAAGAACTTTGAAATCTTCAATAAATCAATATATAATCTATTAAGAGCCAAAAATAGGTTAATATTACTGAAGAAATTTGGAGGAAATGCGATCGTGCTTAATGTACTAATACTTTTTGTCCCGACTTATGCATTGTTGCTTTTGCTGCCCAAGTTTAGAGCCTATATTGCTCTGGCTTCCGCTGTGCTTTTTGTGGTTTTGAGAATTCTTCCCATCGAAAAAATATTTTCGTCCGTTGATTGGAATGTTATTATGATGATCGCAGATACCATGGGGGTCGTCTATCTTTTTATTGAATCGAAGATGCCATCGCTACTTACCGACAACATCATTGAAAAGGTGCCCGATGTTAAATGGACTATCATATCCTTGGCGCTGTTTGCCGGGATTATATCCGCATTTGTCGATAATGTCGCCACTGTTTTGATGGTTGCGCCTGTGGCCTTAACCATAGCAAAAAAATTGAAGATTTCTCCGGTTCCCAGTATCATTGCTATAGCCATATCATCTAATCTTCAAGGAGCTACAACTTTGGTGGGGGATACGACTTCGATCTTTTTAGGGAGCTATGCAAACCTTGATTTTCTGGATTTCTTCTTTTACAGAGGACATCTCGGGATGTTCTGGATCGTGCAGGCCGGTGCGCTAGCTTCTATGCTGATCCTGTTGTATGTTTTCAGAAAAGAGAATCAGAGCATCACCAATGGCATTATTTGCATGGGCGTATTTGTCATTGGCATGATCAGAGAAGCTGTCAAGGCACAGGATATAAAGATCTTTTTGAAGACGCTCAAAGAAATTGATTATTTTACGCTTCTTTTGTTAGGGGGCTATTCATTGTGATTGCAGGTATAACAGAAGCAGGTGTTGTGAATGGGATCAGTAGGATTTTTGTTAAGGTGAGCAATAACAATATTTTTGCAATCTATACCTTGATTGTTTGGGCCTCCGTGTTCTTCTCGGCATTTATCGACAATATCCCTTACGTAGCTACCATGCTTCCTGTAGCGTCCGACATCTCGAACATTTTGGGCATTGATCCCATACTCCTTTACTTTGGATTGCTTTCAGGAGCAACATTGGGAGAGAATATTATGCCAATAGGCGCTTCGGCTAATATCGCAGGCATTGGAATACTGCGCAAAGAGGGCTATGAGGTGCGCACGAGCGAATTCATGAAAATCAGCGTTCCGTTTACTTTAGCGGCTGTTACCACAGGGTATGTGTTGATTTGGCTTATCTGGAGCTAGAAGAGAATATTTACAAAATACCATCGAATTTCATGCCGGGCTCGTTTAGGAATCTAGATAAAACATAACGCAAAAACAATATAGTGAGAGGGGCTCTGTTAAGCCTTTGCCTAGAAATAAAGCTGAAAGGCTGTCAGAAGTTGAGAAGTGTCGGTTAAAACGCCTATCATTCCGACGTTGGATTCGTTTTTAGCAAAATAGATGGATATAGAGGGGAGGATATATGGATAAGAAAATAGTCGAGAACAGATGTAAGTATCCTGCCATAGAAATAAAGAAAAAGTCGGGCGATGAACAATTCCTGAATGTAGGTGATGAAGTCTATACACTTAGAGATTTTTGGGCTTGGGCGTACTCCGATATTGTTGGAAATACAGAGAGAGGTAAATTGGCTGAGTTCATAGTTGCCATGGCGCTGGGTATTACGGAAAGTATTAGTGTAGCATGGAATAAATATGATTTGCTTTCTAAGGAGGGCATTCGCATAGAGGTCAAAAATTCTGCTTATCTCCAGTCTTGGGATCAACAAAGCCTATCAAAAATTAGGTTTAGCATTAAGCCTACCTACGGCTGGGATAGTGTCACAAATGAATATGATACAGAAAAAAAGCGACAATCCGACGTGTATGTGTTTTGCGTATTAAAACACAAGGACCAAGCGACCATTAATCCGCTTGACCTATCACAATGGGAATTCTATGTCTTATCAACGGCTACTCTAAATAAAGCAGTGCCGGGACAAAAAACGATATCACTAAAGAGCCTTTTAAATATAGGAGCTAAAAGGTGCGAATATGCTATGTTGTATAAAACTATCAAGAGCGAAGGAGCACGTTGATGGATATTCACTCAATTCAATCGTCTCACGTCGATTGTCAATATTCAGTGAAAATGTAAAATATACTTGACATACAGTGTAAAGCATACTATACTATTTTGTAAAGTAAACTATACATTTATAAAGGAGGCTTTGATTTGAAAAATAAAATAGCAGAGTTGCGAAAAGCGAGAAAAGAAACGCAGGAAGAATTAGCACTTGCTGTTGGAGTGACAAGGCAGACAATAGTTTCGCTTGAGAATGGCAAATACATTGCATCACTGCCACTTGCTTTCAAGATTGCAAAGCACTTTGGTACAACTATTGAAAATATTTTTATTTTTGAGGAGGAAGAATAATGTTACTCAAAACAAATATCTCAAATATGCCGTTTAAAAAGGTGGTTAAAATCAGATTATGGGTTTTTCGCGTTTTTTTCTTTTTGGGATTGGCCAGTGTAATTCTCAGCAAGATCTATCCCATTAATGATTTTATTGCGGGATTTTACTTAGGCTTTGGGGGTGGAGTTAGTGCAGTAGGGCTTGTTGGTTTGATAATAAACAAGCGGTTATTAAGAAATGAAGAAAAATTCAAAAAAGCAGAAATAGAACACAACGATGAAAGGAATCAGTATATTTTTAGCAAAACATTTACAATTAGTTCATGTATTAGTTTGACAGCTATTTATTTGGCTATGGTTGTTGCAGGATTTATAAATTTAACTGTTTTCAAAACGCTTTTTTGTGTGCTTGGGGCGTATTTATTGGTTTTATTTATTACCTATTTTGTTATAAGAGCAAAATACTGATTATGAGATAGTTTTTTGGAAGATCATAATGCAAAATAAAATGAGAGAAGAATTAATTATAGGTTTGGCTTGTTTAGCCTTGTGTTTGGTATTAAAACGATTTAGTGTTGTTTCGGATCTTGTTCTGGGAATACTCACGGGTTTTGCCATTTCTTTTGAGTTAATAGGCATACTACCGGTAAAGGCATATTCGGCGTTAAAAAATTGGAAAAAGGCCGTATCTAATTAGCCCACCTAACGAACTTGGATAAAATCCTTGTATATGATAATATATGAATAACGTTAGGGAAAGGGCAAATAAGAAATGGCACAAAAGCAATATAGTCAGGAATTCAAGGAACAAGTGATAAAAGAATGCAATGATGTTGGAAATGTATCCCTGGTGGCCCGCAGGCACGACATATCCTCAAATACAATTTATGGCTGGATAAGCGCCGCCAAAAAGAGGGGTTCTGTTAAACCTTTGCCCAGAAATGAGGCTAAAAGGCTTTCGGAGATCGAAAAGCGTCTGGAGAGCACGAGCAAGGAGAATATTACCTTAAAACGGCTCCTAGGTGAAAAAGAGCTGGAATTAGCTGTTTTAAGAGAACTGAGGGATACACTAAACCCTCAGTAGCCGACAAAGTTAAAATAGCTAGCAAGTGGATTGCACGGGGGTATAGGGCTTGCCTTATACTGGACTTTGTCGGTTTAACACCATCCACTTATTACGAGAATATTAGCAGGCAGGATAAACCGTCCGTAGAACATGAAGAGTCAACTCAAGAAGCTGAAAATAATCAACATGGCAGGCCAATACCCGGATATTCATTGGACAAAAGCGGCCGAAAGGTATCCGATGAACAAATAAAGGAGTGGCTTAGCGAGCTGGTATGCGGTGACGGCTTCCCATATGGGTACCGCAAGCTTACAGTATGCCTTAAAGAGGATTATAACATAGCGATAAACCATAAAAAGGTATACAGACTATGCGATGAGATGGGGATCTTAAGGCCTCAACGAAGGTTACTTTCAAGACATCCTAAACATTTAGCCAAGATGGATACGGTGGATGGTTCCAATCAACTCTGGGAGATGGACATAAAATACGGCTATATATCAGGTACAGATGAGTTCTTTTTCCAGTTATCGGTCATAGATGTATTTGACCGCTCCATAATAGACTATCATCTAGGTTTATCCTGCACAGCTCAGGATGCCTGCAGAGTGGTCAAGAGTGCTCTGGCAAAAAGAGGGTTTAAGAATGGGATGAAGCTGCCTAAGATAAGGACGGATAATGGCCCACAGTTTGTTTCTAAGGCTTTTGGCGACATTGTGGAGGAATTAGGTATGGTGCATGAAAGGATACCGGTTAAAACGCCGAATATGAACGCTCACATAGAATCATTTCATGCTATACTGGAGGATGAATGCTACAGCAGATACGAGTTTAGCAGCTTTATGGAGGCGTATGCAACTATAACGGAATATATGAGATACTACAACGAAAGAAGAAGGCATGGCAGTATAAAATACATGGCTCCAAACAAGTTCTATGAAGCATTCATGAGCAATACTGTGAATATTAAAGCGTTCAGTGCATAATCTCCGAAATTAGGGGGCCAAGCCGATACCAAGTACAGACGCGATTATGCAATCACTGGTGAATGTCTTCCATATAACCAGTTTCTGAAGCAATTGAGGCAAAGTGACTTTTTTATAGAGAGCAATAAAACGATGCGTTTCGGGAATGAAACAAAAAAAGCGTGGGCTCTTGATTTCTCAATAC
>Ga0209204_1003253_pt1 | contig 12159 bp, 20 predicted proteins | sample AD_JPNMR2_MetaG_FD_184425 | JGI IMG/M metagenome (GOLD analysis project Ga0209204, IMG submission 184425) | Active sludge microbial communities of municipal wastewater-treating anaerobic digesters from Japan - AD_JPNMR2_MetaG (SPAdes) (version 2) | ecosystem: Engineered > Bioreactor > Anaerobic... | reverse complement strand
TACCGGCGCAACGTCCCTAGCAAAAAATACACAAGCTGCACCACAGTATGGTTCACAATACGGCCTGCCTCCAGCAGGTATCAGCGGCAACAGCCTCCCAAGCATATTGCCCTTGCCGCCATAATACCCAAACGGCGCACGCAAACGATCCATCGGCCCCTCCTAACTATTGCGATTCATTCTGTATCAGCCGTTGGCATCATGGATGTCTTTACCTTTCGGCTTCCGCCCTCGTTGTCTCCCTTATGTTGCCATCGTTCCTCTTGCCACAAGCTCCCCTTCTTCTCTTTGATACCTGCCCATTGCTATTGCCCCTTACATTTCGGATTGAACTCAACCTCTACATAGTCCACACCGTCTGGAAAACTCATGGCTATCCTCCTTTGCCTATTCAGCATGGCCGCCATTGTGCTTGACGCACAAAGTATTCCCCGTCGTCCGCCTGTTCAACCGTAATCTCGAATTCGTAACGCTGACCACTTGAAAACACGCCGCCGTACTGCGCATAAAACCAGCCCGAAAGACGCCATTGTTTGCCTTGCTGTTCAATTGCCATGAATCTGATTTCCCGCACATAGTTCCCGCCAAAATGAGCGCAAATATGTTTTTTTGCTGTTCGCAGTACTGGATCGGGTTTTGGCTTCAGATAGACTACCAGCACAAGAATCAATAGCCCACTTACTACAAGCCCAAACCATATAGGCCAATCCTTAGACCAGGCATTGCTATTGCTCATTGCTGTTCCCCTTTATCTATTCAGCATGTCCGCCGCACAAATCCAGCAAACTTGCCTCACCATTCGGCAGTCGGTTGATCCACAACTGCTCCACACGCTGTAGGTCTGCGGTTTGCTTAACTAAATGTTTCTTATCACTTCTAGGTCGGCACCGTGTCATGCATTGAATCGGCATCTGAATTACATGCCATCCCGCATCCTCCAGTGGTTTATAGAGTGGTGTTGCATAGCCGCTTAACACCACCCGACCTTTGCAATGCAGTATAGTTTCCACCATCCGCTGATGGTCTTCCTCAGACATTTCGTGTCGATACTTGTTGTCTTCACTTCCTTTACGTCTTGTGCTTGGAGGGTATGGAGGGTCTAGATAAAACACCGTATCTGGACTATCCCAATATCTGATTACCTCTAACGCATCCCTACAATCAATCTGCACCCTGGTTAACCGATCATGCCAAAATCGCAACAGCGATATATGCGTCCTCCATGCCGCACACCGTTCTGCCATACCATTCGCAATCTTGCCGACGGCCCTAGACCAACTGGAAAAAGCCACACCATTAACACTAAAATTGCCAGCTACAATTCTTGCCCATGCTCTATCTACAGCGTCCTGCGATTCGCCTTCCAAAATCCGAACCGCACGCCGCAATTCCGCCAAGCTATATGGCGTCCATGCCAGCCGATGGGCTAGCACCTTAAACGTATTCCAATCCTGTAAACACCGGAATACGTTCACTATTTCTTCATCCTTATCGTTCAACACCTCAATAGGGTGTGGTTCTTTAACCCAAAAAACATTAGCCATGCCACAATACGGTTCAACATATATCTTGCCCCCACGCACGTATGGTGCTATCTTGGGAGCTAGAAACCATTTGCCCCCGTAGTACCTGGAAGTCGCAACAATCCGTTTTGGTTTTTCAAGATGCCTCATGCACTATTTGCCCCGAAACTTCTTCCACAGAGATTCCTTGTCTGTGCCAATCCACTCCGATTCCGTTTCCAGTAAACACAAGACAGGATAGAGGGATTCTAGCCAATCCTCCATCGTGTCCATGTTGTCGTATTGTTTGGCCGTCGGCATGTACCCGCTGATCAGCCTGGAAGGATCAGTCTTCCATCCATCCAGGCGGGCTATAAAGGAAATCTTCTTAGTATCCGAACTAACCAGTACGCCCAGCGGTCCGACTATCGTCGTGCCGTCTAGGACATCCACCGTCCTAAACCCAAGATAAAGAGGGGAGCATATCATCACACCCCAGTCAAGCAGCCGTATTTCCCATTCGTTAAGTTTGACCTGCTGTAATATCTCCCCTCTGCCGTTGATGATGTATTTCCTTTTGGCAACGGGTTTTGCTTTCTTACCGTTGATGATGTAATGTCTTTTGACAACAGGTTTTGCTTTTGTTTTTGTTTTGGTTTTGGTCTTAGCCATGTCAACTTCTCCCCCCCCGACGGTTAACTATTCCGGCATTCAAACTCAAGCTCGTCAATCGCAGTCCACAACCGGCTCAACGCCCCATACCATGACGCCTCTTCGTTACACTTTAGCGACTGCGCCTCCTCTTCCGCCTGCCAAGCATCAGCGCAAAAGTCTTTTAACGCCTGCACTTGCGGCGTTTTCAATAGCCTGGCCAGCCGTTTCCGCTCATCACAAACACGCTCCGACAACTCTTCCGAACGATGGACAAGCTCAACGTCTTCGTATGGTTCGGAAAGTTTCCACGCATCGTACCCACGCAGCGTTTCCATTGGTTCTCCCTTTCTTGTTAACACCAAACACTTACACTCCCGTCATAACTACCAATCGCCAGCCTGTCGTAATCCGGGCTAAACGCCATCTGGGAAATCATATCCTTATGGGGCGACTCCAATTGTCTAACCTCTTCTCGTTCCGTATCTATTTCATACAGTCTGCCCCGGTCATCTCCCGCCCAAATGATAGGCGTCAAGTATGCCACGCCCCATATTCTGCTATTGCACACCTGCTTTTGTTTCCACTTGGCAATTGCAATATCCCAAGATTCCGGGTTCCACAGCACAGCACCCTGTGCAGTAGCTACTGCCAAGCCGTATCCTGTTTCATTCCAGCCAATCGCCGACACCTCCCGGCCCACGTTTAGCCTTGCCGTTGTCCGCCCACTTGGTACTACGTGCAACCACGGGATTGAGGCATAGCTAGCCGCCACAATTACACCACCGTCCGGCGATACGGCAATCGGACCTCCAAGTGTTGTCGGCTGTTGGTATGTATGCCTCTTCTCTCCAAGCATTACGCCCCAATGCCCGCCGTCTGTTGTCCATGCAACCACCTCACAAAGTCTTGCTTGCGATATACACGTGGGATTGCCGGCGTCTTCCCGCAAGTTTACCAGACGTTTTCCTGTTTCCACTCCGAACCATGACAGCCCGCCCCGGCTACCGCACAATACGGCATGTTGCCCGTCTATCTCTGCTATTGCCGTACCGAACATGGTAAAGTTGACCGCATCGTGGTATTGCTCTACCTTTCCATTTCGCAACAAAACGATCCCTTTACGGCTAGTTGCTACCACAGTGTCTTGGTCAATCCATGCCAGTCCGGTTACAGCGCTTTGGCTTTGTGCTATCCATTGGATTTCCATTTTCTTTCCGCCTCAATTCGCCTCGATAGATTGGAATGTTTGCCGGTGCAGAGATGCCAAGCTCTACCCACGTTTTGCCGTTATCATCCGTCTTTGCATTCAACGCCGTTACCAAGCAGTAATTGCCGACATGTATCGGCTGCCCACCAAGTCTCCGCCACAATCTAAGCATTCTTTCCGCCCCTTACTAGTTGCAAAAACCGTGTTGCCTCATCCGTCAGCCCCGCAAACGGCACCATTTCGTGCCGACCCGCCATAAACACCACCACTGGACATAGCGGCATAGCCCGTGGAGCACCAATAGATACAGCAAAATCCGTTTCCGTCTGGTAACTACCGGGCCGAACCGCTATTCTCTTCTCGCCGCCGTCGTAGAACACCTCAATGGCGCTCTTATGGTGGTGGCTCAACACCCCAACATGCCATCGTACATCGCCAAACCTAAGCCATTGTTTTACCGCATGGGTTTCGTTATACATTGAATGGCATCGAAACTTGTGTCTTACTCCCACAATGTACTTGTTCTTCCCAATGATCAGTTTCAGAAACCCCTCATGTGGAAAGTATGGTATGCTTGCCAGCTTACACAGCTTTTGCGCCGGATCGTATCCGGTCAGTTTCCTGGTCCATAGGTCGTGATTTCCGCCGACGGCCAGCAGTACCTTACCTTGTCCGAACACTCCGAGATATTCCTCAAACATTTCCCACTCTCTACTTGGTCTTGACCCGCTCAGCAGCATAGCCGCCGTAATGGCACAATGATTATCCACCGCATCGCCGCCCAGTACTGCATACAGGCCGGGCGTTTGTCTTACCTTGTCGGCGTCTTCCATCATACGACGCCAGCCCGTTTTATCGTGTTCGTTGATATGTTGATCACTGATAAATGCTATTCCAATAGGCTTATCTCCATTAAACCCGACTCCCCTTTCTCTCAGTAACGCCTTCTCCGTCTTCGTTGCTGTTGCCATCAAGTGCATCCTCCTCAGCAATACGCCGCAACAAATTGAGGATTGCCCTCCGTTTGGAAATCCTCTTCTTTTTCTTGAATTGCGCCGCCCGTCTGCGCAATTCTTCCAAGTCAGGCTCGCCACGCCTGCGTAGCATTTCACATTCCTTCTGTGGTATTCGCCCATATTCACAATTGACTGTTGGGCTTAAGTAGATAATGCCGTTGCTATATTCCAAAAAGGGGCTTCGTTCTACATGTCTTTTGATAGTTCCGGCTGTAACGTGCAATGCTCTACTTACTTTCCCGATTGCGACATCACCGTATAGTCTGCACAGCCATTCGACAGTCCATTGGATACACATTCCTTGATCTCCTTGGCGTAGTGGTAATAGACATCCTTTGGCGATAGCCGTTGAATTGCCGTTATCTTTTGTGTTATCTTGCTTTCGATGCCGTCTGATACTAATGCGCAACGCCGTGCCGCAAACTCTTGCGCATACGGGTTGTGCGGAAACAGCACCTTGATTTCGACAACATCTAACACGGCGTGGTTTCGCATAACGACGCCTTTATCTTCTTCGCTTGGCAACGCAACACCGAGCTTGGCGTACAATCGCCGCAACAAACTATCTTCTAGTTCGGCAAACTTTTCCCATTGCGAAACCAAATTGCGTGGTATATCTCCCAGGATGGTTTCGGGCAGGTCGTGCAGGAGGGCAAGCAGACGGCGTGCCGGGGTAGATTCACGGAGGGTCCGCAGCAGTTCCGCAAGCACCAAAGAGTGATGAAGTACGCTATACTCTCCAGCCTGCCCACGAAACCGATACAGGATAGAGCATCCGGCGATTAGATCAGACAACTCAAAGTCGTCATTGCCGTCAAATCTGAGTACGCCCCGACGTGTAATCAGCAGGTCCACAGTCCATGCCCTCCTCCAGGTCGTCAAGAATTCCTGCGACGGCATCCCAACACCGCCGCACTCCGTCTGCAAATTGCCCTGACTCATCTACCCAATCAAACAGCTCTTCACGTAGCCGTCGGTTGAGTACTTGCTTGATTTTTGCTACGGTTTCGCTTGTCGCTTCCATTGCTATCCTCCTTGAGCATTTCTGTCATCTGGTCTAATTGTTCCTGGGCGCTGTCCCGATCCAGCACGGTTTCATATTCCACGTCCAGTGTATGCGGCTGCTCTGTTTCTTCCATATCTGCGTAGTACACCGCCTTGCGCACTTCCGGCGTCATCTCCAGGTATTTCACCGCTTGACGCAATACGGTCTTTAGCATCATTGCCTCTGGATCAGTTACCCACGGCCCATGCCGTGCTTTCGACCGTGCCCGATGTTGTTCTAGTTCTTCACGGTTCATTACCGTAAACGTCTTATGCCCATCCTTAAACCGGATAACAGCATAGGCCGCTACCACATCACCCCGGTTGACCATTGCCGGTTTATGCTCCAGCTTCGGCTCTAACCCCAAGCAGTAGTCAAACTTATCGCCTTGCCGTACTACGTGGGCCTCGACGTGTGATACCCGGCCCGTCCGGTAGATAAGGTCCAGCAAGCCCTTATATCCAATGATGAGTTGCGCCGTCCACTTATCCCGGCCATCCGATTGCCGCATGTTAAACGGCACCAGCCACGCCTGTCCCATCGACTCATTGAAACTTACCCCAAGGCTGGCCGCTTCTCGAACGGCATTCAAAAACTCTGTCGGCGAATCCTGGAAGCACCGCCGGAGCATGGGGTTTTTGAGCACCGTCAGCATAACCGTTGAGCAGAACCGGCGCACGTCGTAACCTTTTGGAAGCGCCGCATCAATGGCTTTCATCTGTTTTACCAATGCGGCGTGTACCGGATCGGCTGGTTTGATTGCCCCGGCTTGTTCTGGTTTGGCAATAGCATTGCTCATCGCCTGGTTTCCTTCTTGGACTTGTTTGCTTTCTTTTGTTTCTTTGCTAACCCAGCTTCGCAAAACTCTTTTCCGACGCTCTGTGGAATACCAACCTTCTTAGCAAACTCCGGGTTATGCGCCACAGCGCACATCGTCTTCAACTGTTTCTTACTCTTTGCTGGCACGTTTCGGTTCCTTTCTCGTGAACACAGGATATTCTTTATCTGCTACCATGTAGCCTTTCTGTTTACGCATGGCATACTGATACATCACACCTGTCGATGGCAACACCGCCTTACTCTTACCACGCATTAAGGCAATCAACTTGTTCTCAATCTCTTTTTTCTGCTTCTCCAATTCTGAAATTTCCGCATTGTGCCGCCGAAGCTCGGCCATAACTTGTGTCAATTGCTTATCCAACGATTCCGCCTCACCGTCCAGTGGTATCGGTTCTTCCACTTCCTCCGGCGGAAACATCGTTGCCAATACCCGCCGACAATCCGCCGTCCAGTCGGGAGGCGGGGGCGTTAATGTCTCCACAAGCTTCCAAAACTCCTGCTCTCTCTCGATCAACTGGGTGATGAACCCGTCATGCCGCCGGTAATCTCGCCATACCAGATGCTGCCCGCCGACCAGACACACAATGGTTCCATACTCCCGTCCGGTTACTGCAAGGTTATGCTGTAGTTGCACAACCGGAACGGGAGGCATAGTTTCACCGGACCACGCCTCGTCGGTCCACACATTGGCAGTCTTGATTTCCACTAACCCTTCGCCAAGCGCCGGGTCCATCTGGGTTGCGTCAGGGGTGCATCGCATCCACCCGTAATCGGAACGAACCGCCAACCTGGTTTGGGGCCACGGAATGACCTGTCTTCCAGTGCGCTCAGCGTATGCCTCCAGCACCAGCGATTCCAACCGCTTACCCCACTCCATTGCTTCGTTGGTCTCATCGCTATCCGGCCATCGGCCCGTCTTTTGTGCCCACAGCCGCCACGGACTAGACCAACTTGTCAAGCCAAGGATAACCGGCGCATCCGAGCCGCCGATTCCCAGTTTTCGTTCTTCGGCCCACGCAGTTCTATCTGCTACGTCAATAATGCGCATGGCTCTTTCTCCCTATTTTCCTCGTCGATAATTGCTTGAAGTGTATGAATTGTGGTCTTATAGACTTCAGCGTTAGTAAACGTAACAATATCACGCCAGAGCGTAATAAACGTAAGCTTTACTATGGGATCGAGTAAAAACTTAACCCCCAATTCTTCAAGCCGGTCCCACACCATAAGGCGTAGCTTTGCCCACTCATAAACGTCGTATGCAACACTCATGTAGTTTTTGTTCTGTGCAATACGCTCTACCGCCTCCCGGTCATCCGGGTTTTGAAATACTGCCAAAACATCTTCAATCCAGGAATACTCATCCGGCACCTTGACCGCTTCAGCAAGCCCGCATGGAGGGACACAGATAAGCCAGCCGTCTCTATATTCGTAGGTTTTGCCTGCTACGTAACATTCCACCCTCATTGCTTGGCCTCCTCTTTATTACTCAATACGCAAGGCAGCCAACTGCCCATATCAAACACCTCGCCGCCGGTGTCCACGTAATGCGCCAGCGTAGTCTGCGCTGACGCATGACCTGCTACCCATTGTGCAATCGCCGGACTCTGCCTCCATAGCAAGGTAATCGTGGTACGACGCAACCGATGGAATAACCCAAATCGCCTCTTCTCTACCTCCAGCCCCGCCGACTGTACAATGCGCCTGGCCTGCTCATAAAACCACCACGTGCCGTGCGGCCAGTTAAACACCTTATCGCCCTTCGTGTAGGATTTAATTCTTTCCAGTAACAATGAAACCGGCTCTGGTAGGTGGTAGCCGTATTGACTTGCGGACGGCGTGTGATATAATCGACTGTATTACCCGGCGGTAGTGGTCTATGGAGGCGGAGCTTAGGCCACGACCTAACTGCCTGCGCAGCCAGTCTAGCACCTGTTGTTTCGTGGGCAGTTCGCCTTCTGCTAAGCCCAACTCCCGATCTAACCTCCGGGCCACGGTCAATACATCCTTTGCGTGCCGGTCGCCGAAAAAATGTACCCGCACATAACGCAATGCGTGCAAATACATAGGAGCACCTCCGACTAGACAATGCGGCATATACAAAAGACCATACCTCTAGCGTATATTGCCTAGTCGTTATAATTCAAGCGTGAATCCAAGAACGGCCCAGCCGGTAGAGCTAGACTGGGGAATAGTGTAACGGCAGCACAACTGACTCTGGATCAGTTACGCCGGGCTGGGCCGTACCGGAAACCCACCGTGCCCCAAAGTCGCCTTTCATTATACCATAGTCCTCCCAAAAGTCAAGAGGTAAAAATGATCACCCTAAAAATGATCACCCTAAAATTGACGCCGCCAAAATTGCCAGCCCAATGGCCAGCAAGGCAAGCTCAAAGATTTTTTCTTCTAGCATTTCACTCCTCATTAGTTGCAACGCAGATAATGGACTTTCCGCTATTGGTTTCTAGCGAAAGAATCGACTTTTTCCCTATCTTGCCTTGGCACAGAATTGCTTCACCGTCTTCCTTCTTGGACAGGCTCTTGCGTATTAACTCTTCCCAATCCTGCCAAGGCAATTGTACTGACCAGTCCCCGGACGCCTCTTCATAATCGGCCCACACTACAGCCTCCCCGCACGGGCCGGACGATTCCAAGGTAATGCGCACGTTGCATTCCAGACGCACACGGGGAACCTTATACCATTGCCGGTCGTTGTCCTCCTTGCACACAATTCCAGCCATTTTGGTCAGCCATTTCAGTTCCAGTGCAGGCAAGACAGCCCATGCGGTTATCTGTTCTTCCTGCAATTCTTTTCTGTCAACTAAATCGCCGAACAAAACAAACCGCCAGTCCTTGCCGTCAAAAGATAACTCTGCATAGTAATCCGTGCGATTAATGCCAATATGCACCGTATCGTCTTCGACCATTTCAAGGATGCGCCAGAGAATCTGCAAGTCTTTGGGGCATACATCACACACAACCTTGGGGTCTTTTGCTTGGCCGGATGTTTTATGCACTGCCTGTCCAAAGTTGGGCATTGCAAACAGCTCAACGCCACTACCGACGGAAAGATAACAGTCATGCCCGTTAAGTTTATTAGCACCGCTCAAGAGCCGTTTTAACTCGGCGGCGTCTATAGATTCCGTTTCGATATACTCTCTGCCCGGCACAGACACGTCCGGCTCTTTGGAAACAAACCTACTATTCCCAATGCGCAATGCGCCAGGCTCAACGGTTACGTTGCCTCCAGACGCCAGCGATTCAAGGAATTGCTTTGGCACAACACAAGGTGGAACCACTACCGGACATGGAAATTGCGCCTCAACATAACATTCACAATGAGACGACCACGCCGATAATGTCATATTCTGCCCATCAGCCTTGACGATTAAATGCGGAGACTTGTCTCCTGTCCTCTTTGACCGACTCATCACTGACTTTAGTATTGGAATCCATTTTTTTAATTTCATAACTGTATCCTTTCTGCATAATGAGAACCTGGATAGGACTACACAAGCCCCCGGCCCGGGTTGCGATACCCGGTTGCGCCATTGCCGGGGTGAACCGCCTACGTTACAGCTTCGAGCTTTGCCTTGAGTTGCGCAAGTTTCGCCTCAAGCCTTGCTCTTTGGGCCTCCCGCCTGGCTTGCTGCGCACGCACCGCATCGGCAAGTCGGGTGCATACTCGAACGGTTCGGCTAAACCCACGTTTTGCGTGCTCTAGCTTGCGCCGATAGAGTACGGGCAAGCTCTCAACATTAACAGCGTCCAACACCGCCAAGGACTCCTCCAGTCGTTTCAGTTCTTCGTTCATCTTTACATGCCTCCTATAAATGGACAGAAACAAAACCCTACAAGACAACGATTGATTTCCTATCTTTGTTTTTTATGCTTTTCAATCCCCAACCGCCTAGCTTCACACCACGCTATAGCGGCCTGTATGCGCCGCTGCACCCGCAAAACCGAACGAGGATCACCCGGCACGCAGTCCATTATTCTCCACACAGAGTCTTCTAACGGCCTAGCCCGACCCCCAATACGCATAAACCCAAACCAATACTGACCATGCTGTTCTAGCGGCCAGCTAACGCCCTCGGCAATCTGAAATACCTTGGGGCGTATGTTTGGGCAATCGCCCATCACGTCTAATAATTTATAGACCGCCGTCGCAAGTTTGTATATTGACGCCCCAATTAGTCCTTGATGCCGGTGCCTATCAAAATACATATCATGTTCTCCTTTAATCCTGCAACCGCCGAAGCACCTCTTCGGCCTCCAGCGCCGCAATGTACTTGGCCTGACTGCGCAACATATACTGCGCATATCGTTGCCACCCGTCCAGCCGCTTTTTGCACCACAATATAGCCGACTCCAACCGGCGCATCAGCCGATAATACGACTTGACCGAATGCCCAATGCAATGGGGCACCACACTATCAATATTATGCGGTTCCCCCTTAATGCCCACTTCCGTCCAAACCGGCCCAGTGTCCTTAATATAAGGCCACGAACAGTCCGGCCCGAACCAAAAAATACGTGGGCGCAACCTAGGCATACGCAAACGATAACCGTCCACGAAAGCCTCACGATGTTGAACGGAACTAGCGTACCCTTTAAGCGTATGCGCCAAATCAAACAAAGGCTGTCTGTCTAGCATGTTAACTACTCCCGTATCATAACGGTCTTAGCCCACCTTGGGGGTTTGCGCCCGTCTTTTAGCAACCCTACAATAACCGACATATCCTTCGGCGGTACATCCGGCCAGGGGGTATCGCCGTCCGTTAACACCACCAACACCTCTGGCCTGGGCCGAAGACGCAACGCCGCCTCAAACCCTACCCGTAAATCAGTACCGCCGCCGCCTAACAATTGCACTTGTTCTGGCCTCCATACCCGACGGCACTCCTGCACCGCCGCATCAACGGCCAACACGGTTACTGAATCGCCAACCCGCCGCAATATACCCGCAACTTCCGCTATCGCCTGCGCTAGCAGCCGGTCCTCCACGGACTCGCTTGTATCTACAATAACAGCAATCTCCGGCTTGGGATACCGTAATGCGGGCAATATAACGTTGCCCGCCACGGCCCGCCGCCTAGATGGTCGGGCGTAAGTATAATCTACTGCACCCGGCGCATATCGCACCGCCAGACGTACTGATACGGCAAGCTCCCGCCGCCAATCCACCCGGCCATTTACCTTTGCGTCCGCCCATCGCCGCCAATGGCCGGGAATGTTACCACGGCCAGAACCAGCCTGAATCCGGATAGCCTGGGCAACCTGCCGGGCAATCAATCGCCGGTCTATCTCGCTCCACCCATCCGGCGCACCAGGCGTACCCGGCGGAGGTTCCTCCCAGGGAGCACGCTGGCCGGTAGCACAGGACCCACACCACCCGGCCCCTACGGCGGGGGTTTGGGGCGGGCATTGCCGATTGGTTCCGCCGCCTGACGCCACGCCCTCCCCGGTAGTCTGACCAGTAGGGCTATCGCCAGCGCCGGCGGTTCCACAACCCGTGCTACCTTCCCCCTTCCCCTGCGAAGCCTGCCCCTCTTGCCCCGGGGAACCCCGCCCATCGGCCCTAATCTCCGCCCCCCGGTTGCCCTTTGCCCCGTCAGCGCCGCCAGCAGCGGGGCCGCCGGGGGGCTGGGGTGAGGAATCGCCCTGACCGGCAGAGGACAACGAGGTGGACTCGTCGTCGTTTCCCGGCTTGGAAGGCGTATCGCCACCGCCGCCGGGGGGCGGAGACTGGGGCCGCTTCAATGACCAGTAATACTCTTCAGCTAACATGCCTTCCGGCATGTGGATGCCCTCCGGGGTAACCGGGTGAACCGGCAATTTTACACCTTCGGCTTCTAAATTGTCATTTATTTCTGCATCAGCGGCAATGTTCCACAA
>Ga0209204_1003238_pt1 | contig 12200 bp, 10 predicted proteins | sample AD_JPNMR2_MetaG_FD_184425 | JGI IMG/M metagenome (GOLD analysis project Ga0209204, IMG submission 184425) | Active sludge microbial communities of municipal wastewater-treating anaerobic digesters from Japan - AD_JPNMR2_MetaG (SPAdes) (version 2) | ecosystem: Engineered > Bioreactor > Anaerobic... | reverse complement strand
TGGGGTTGGCTATCTGTAAAAGTATTGTTGAATATATCGGGGGCAATATTCGATTTGAGCCACGTCAACCCAAAGGTTCGCGCTTTATTTTAACTTTTCCGCCAGTCGATTAGAATTTTCTTTTATGGCTATAAAGCAAAAAGCTCACCGGGGCATAGTTTTAGGTCAGTGTGTCGTGTGTCTATGCTTCCAGTAAGCTTTCGGCTGCTTACACAAACCAATTGCTAACCCAGGAACGATTTGAGCATTTTGCAACGGCTTGAGTTTTTTAATCTTTTTATGGCTTTCTCCTTGATTTGCCGGACTCGTTCACGAGTAAGTCCCACCTCAACCCCAATTTCATCGAGCGAAAGGGGTTGCGTGTTATTTAGACCATAATAGAGTTGTAAAATTTTAGCTTCCCGTGCCGATAGGGTAGTGAGTACGCGTTCAATTTCTTTTCTCAACGAGTCTTGCATAAGTTCCTTGTCGGGGCTGGGCGAGTCGGTGTTACCCAGTACGTCATATAAATTGGCATCTTCCTCAGTGCCAATGGGCGCATCCATTGATATGGGTCGATTGGCTGTTCGTAGTGCCTCGTGAACATCAGCAGGTGCAAGTTCTAAGGCTTGAGCTATCTCAAGTACCGTAGGCTCGCGTTCGAATTTTTGTTCCAATTCGGCAAATACTTTTGATATACGGGTGATTGAACCAATCTTATTAAGTGGTAAGCGGACGATTCGCGATTGTTCGGCCAGCGCTTGTAAAATCGACTGCCGTATCCACCATACTGCATAAGAGATGAACTTAAATCCACGAGTTTCATCAAATCGTTGTGCTGCCTTTATAAGGCCTACATTTCCCTCATTAATCAGGTCGGGTAACGATAAACCCTGATTTTGATACTGCTTGGCTACTGATACCACAAATCGCAAATTAGCATTCACCAATCGCTCCAGCGCCTTTGTGTCGCCATTACGAATACGCCGGGCAAGTTCTACTTCCTCTTCGGCACTGATCATATCCAATCTGCCAATCTCGTGCAGATACTTGTCGAGGGATGGGGTATCTCGGTTAGTTACCTGTTTTGTGATTTTAAGCTGTCGCATAGCGGTTAGTTATTTATTATTAACATTTTACACCCAAAAAACTCAACTTACTAACCATTACCCCCCATTTTTACATTTGCTTGGTTAAATTAAATGATGCTAAAAGAAATAACGTATACGTTTGTCAAATTTTCGTCAAAAAATTTTTTTTTTGAAATTTTCGAACAATTCCGTAATATTGCAGCAAAATTCAACAGTTCTTTTTTTCCTCCTGATAATTCCTATCATTTTTTATGTGTAATTATTAAAAATCATTTGTAATTTTAAGGTATGTACGATATTATTGAGCTTAATGAAAAACAGCTTTCAGAGTTGCAGGAAATTGCTCAGTCGCTTGGTATAACCAAGGTCGAGAATCTGAAAAAGCAGGATCTGATTTATAAAATCCTGGATCAACAGGCTATTCAAGCAACTTTTAAAAAGAGTAAAACGAGTAAAACTTCCGAGGATAGCGAAAAGAAAAAAATTACGGTTCGTAAGCGGCGGCGTAAAGAGGCTGCAGCAGAAGAAACAACTGCTTCAGAAGTTGTACCAACGACTCCAGAGGTTCCAGAAAAAACAATTGTTCAGGAAGAATCGCCTTTATTGCCTTTACTGGACGAAAATGTCGATTTATCCGTAGATGCAGCAGTTTCGGCCGATTCCTATTATCCAACCACCGATAACAGTTATGAAAAACCGGAAGAACCCATTGTCACTGAAGAGTTACCTCAAATAAAAATGGAAGAGCCGGAACCTACCCTTCCTCGGGTAGAACATAAAAGAGACGATAAGATTTTTGAATTCGAGGGCATTGTTACTGCCACCGGAGTACTCGAAATTATGCCCGATGGATATGGTTTTCTGCGTTCGGCCGACTATAATTATCTTAACTCTCCTGATGACATTTATGTATCCCAATCGCAAATTAAGCTTTTTGGCTTGAAAACGGGTGACACGGTAAAGGGAACCATTCGTCCTCCCAAGGAAAATGAAAAATATTTTCCGCTTATCAAGGTGGAAGAAATCAATGGTCGAGATCCTGACTTTATTCGCGACCGTGTACCGTTCGATTATTTGACGCCTTTGTTCCCTAACGAAAAGTTTAATCTGGTATCACCCACCAATCCTAATCTTTCGTGTCGAATTGTTGACATGTTTGCGCCCATAGGGAAGGGACAGCGGGGACTTATTGTAGCCCAGCCCAAAACGGGTAAAACAGTGTTACTCAAGGATATTGCCAATGCTATTGCCGAAAATCACCCCGAGGTATATTTGATTATCCTACTCATCGACGAACGACCTGAAGAAGTAACCGACATGGCTCGTAGTGTAAATGGTGAGGTAATAGCCTCCACCTTCGATGAACCTGCGGAACGCCATGTACGTGTAGCCAATATTGTTCTGGAAAAAGCCAAACGTTTGGTAGAATGTGGACACGATGTGGTGATTTTGCTCGATTCTATTACGCGATTGGCGCGTGCTTTTAATACCATTGCCCCTGCGTCGGGTAAGGTGCTATCGGGGGGAGTTGATTCCAATGCGCTTCAAAAGCCTAAAAGATTCTTTGGGGCAGCACGCAATATTGAAAATGGTGGTTCACTTACTATCCTGGCTACAGCGCTTACCGATACCGGTTCGAAGATGGATGATGTGATCTTTGAAGAATTTAAGGGTACTGGCAATATGGAATTGCAGCTCGATCGACGTCTGGCCAACAAGCGAATTTTCCCGGCTGTTGACCTAAATGCCTCCAGCACCCGTCGCGAAGACTTGCTGCTCGATAAGGCTATGCTCAATAAGATATGGATTCTTCGAAATTACCTATCCGATATGAATCCGGTCGAAGTGATGGAATTCCTTATCGATCGTCTTTCGAAAACAAGCACAAATGAAGAATTCCTTATTTCAATGAATGCTTAAGGTATGTTTTACTGAAACGTAGTGACTAAAAAGAGAAATGAGCCATGTGCTATATTGAGCTCGAAGAAATGGAATTTTTTGCCTACCATGGTTGTTTTCCCGAAGAAAAATTGGTAGGCAATAATTTTTTGGTAAGTTTTGGCTATTGCTACGACATTCAAAGAGCTGCTGTGTCCGATAATATTGTAGATGCTCTTGACTATCAAAATATTTACAATATCATCAAGGAGGAAATGGATAAGCCGGTTAATCTGCTTGAATATCTAGCCACTCGAATCCTTGATCGTATCTTTTATAGTTTCCCCCACATAGAAAAGGCTCGCATAAAAATTACCAAAATGAATCCTTCGCTGGGCGGCAAGATGAAAGGGGTAAGTATTCTCCTGGAAAAAGAACGGTAGTTATATGGCTTTTTACCAGCGTTATTGTTAACTTTTCACAACCCTGAAAAATTTTATGGTGGTACGATTTCGTAAGGTGTATGATGTTTTTCTAATAAAAAGAATTTTCATTGCGTTTGTGTTTTTTATTATTTCTTGTTCTTGTCTAAGTGGCCAGACCAGTCAAAAACCTGCAAAACCTCGTCTGGTGGTTGGACTTATCATTAATGGCTTACGAACCGATATGCTTTATCGATACTGGGATAGTTTCGAAGAGAATGGTTTTCGCCGTCTGGCCAATGAAGGCTGTCGCTTTGATTATCTTCAGCTCAACTATTTTTATACGCAGACTGCGCCAGGCATGGCATCGCTGGTTTGTGGAAGCTATCCTTCGGCTCATGGGATTATTGCAAATGAATGGTACGATCAGCTTTCGGGGAAAGTGGTGCCTGCTACTCTGGATGAAACGGCAAATTGTATTGGGTGTGACAATAATTCCGAAAAGCATTCTGCGAAGAATTTGCTTACTTCTACCGTTGGCGATGAGTTGCGATTGGCCACCTTTAAGCAGTCTAAGGTTTTTTCCGTATCGCTCGATGCTATGCCCGCTGTGTTATTGGGAGGGCACCTGGCTAATGCTGCATTCTGGCTTGATAATACGTCGGGTAAAATGGTCACTGGTTCCAAATATATTTCTGAGTTACCGCAATGGGTAAAAGATTTTAATAGTAAAAAACTGGCCGACATTTACCTTCAACAAACGTGGAATCTTCTTCAAGCCGATAGCATTTATGCACGGGTTAATTTTCCGGATAATAGCCGGTATGAAAATGGGATAAAAGGCAAAAAAACTTTTCCATATGATTTGAAAAGTCTTTCCATACGAACTGATGGGGGAAAAGATTACAATTTGATCAAGTATGTTCCGATGGGAAATAATCTTGTGAAAGATTTTGCAATTACGCTTATCGTAAACGAAGCCTTAGGCAAGGACGATTACCCTGATTTATTGTTGATAAATTTTAACGCTACCGAATACATTGGTCAGCAATATGGGTTACTTTCGTACGAGATGCACGATGCTTTGCTTCGTTTGGATAAGGAGATTGCACATTTGCTTGGTTTTATCGATAGCTATCTGGGCAAACAGAATGTGCTGCTTTTTTTAACTGCCCCAAATGGAGCGGCATATCCTTTCAAGGCTATGAATGAATGGGGAATGCCTGCAGGACAGTTTAATGCCGGACAGGCATACGTATTGTTAAAAAGTTATCTTAAAGCACTCTATGGTGAAGGTGAATGGATTAAATTCTGGAAAGGCCAGCAAATTTATTTAAATCATCCACTTATTCAACAGGATAAGTTAGATATTGAGCAAATGCAGCGAGAGATTGCGCGTTTTCTCCTTGATTTCGATGGAATAGGCTATGTTATTACTGCCAGTCAGATTTTACAGAATGGAAGTTTTAATGGGTTACATCGCCAGTTAGCCAATAGCTTTTATTTAAGCAGGAGTGGGGATGTTATGTATGCTTTGTTGCCCAATTGGTCTGAAATGGGTGAATCATTGGCTGTTCACAACTCGGGTTATACATACGATTCGCAGGTACCCTTAATTTTCTATGGTTGGCGTATCGAAAGAAATACAGTAAATCGCCCTGTGGATGTACAGGACCTTGTTGCTTCGTTGGCGGTTATGCTTAAAATCCCATTTCCCAGTGCATGTCATGGTGCTGTTGTTCCAGAACTGGCGAAATAAACCACTTGCACTCGATATTATTTGTGCTGGGAGAGATTATAACCTTTTTTAGTTAGAAAGAATTAAAACTGCTAAAATAACAGTAAATTCCTGTTATTGAGGAATAGAAAGTATTACTCCGCTTGAATTTTTTTCATTTCCGCCTCAAAAATTTCCCGAAATTTTTGTTCGTCAAAGCTGGTCTTTAAGTTATCGTTTTCCTGCGCATTTGTAGTGATGGCATCAACGAGTTTGACTTTAGACATTTCCACTGCTGTAAATACTTCGTATCCCTCTTTAGATTTATTCACCTTCTGACAGATGATGCTTACATTTTTAAGTTGCTGATTCACCGTTTCACGGGTTAATGTTTCAAAAGCTTCTTTAAAAGAATTGGAATTGCCCGATATGCTGCTGGAATAGCTACTCGATACCGATTCGATGGTTGAACTAATTAGCGAAGCAAGGGTTTGTTTGGCTACCAGTAGCGATTTATCTTTTGCGCTGGCCATATCTTTACTTTTAGCCGAGCCACTCGCCCTAAAATATTGACTGTCGGAAAGACCTTCCTGTTTACATGGAATTTCAACTTCTTTAGGTTTTCTGTCAAAAGAAGAAAATGCGACCAACATCGCAATGCTCATAAGTGTAACCAGCTTTCTCATTTTTTGGTAATTTAATTTATATAAATAATCTTCTGTTTAAGGCCTAAAAAAAAATTTAAAACCCCATGACAGGCATGGTAGTGAAACGTCTCATGCTTGTTTTTGCAATGACTCTTATTGTAAAAGTAATAAAAAATTGAAAAAAGAAAGTCATACAATCAATTTGCTTACCCTGTTACGGGTTCGGCTTTGAGTCGGGTAGATGGTATTTTCGTACCTGGGTAAGCTTTAAGTCCCTCCTCAATACAATCGAGCGCATGTTTTAAATCTTCAATATTTAGCACATAAGCAATGCGTACCTCTGTCTTGCCGAGTCCGGGAGTGGCATAAAAGCCGTTGGCAGGGGCAAGCATTACAGTTTGTCCATTATAATTGAAATCGCTCAGAAGCCAGGTGGCAAATTTTTCGGCATCATCTACTGGTAAATGGGCTATGGTATAGAAAGCTCCCTTGGGGAGAGGACAAAAAACTCCTTTCATCTTGTTGAGTCGTTCGACCAGATAATTTCGACGCATGAGATATTCGTTAAAAGCAGTTTCGAAATACTCGGGTGGTGTATCGATGGCTGCTTCACCGGCTATCTGACCAAATGAAGGGGGACTCAAGCGAGCCATGGCATAGCGCATGGCGGTACTGATAACCTGTTTATTGCGCGTTACCAATGCTCCAATACGAACCCCACAAGCGCTGTATCGTTTTGAAACTGAGTCAATCAGGATGGTATTCTCTTCGATGCCTTCAAGCTCCATTACCGAAAAAAACTTATCGTCGGTATAGCAAAACTCGCGGTAAACTTCGTCGGCAAAAAGGTATAGATCGTATTTCTGAATAATTCGTTTAAGTTCTAACAGATCGTCTTTAGTGTAAAGGCAGCCCGTGGGATTGTTGGGATTACTTAGCATGATACCGCGGGTACGAGCGGTGATGACTTTTTCAAATTCTTCAATCGGTGGAAGCGAAAAACCATTCTGAATTGAAGAGGTAACCGGTACAACATGTACCCCGGCTGCCGAGGCAAAACTATTGTAGTTGGCATAAAACGGCTCGGGAATGATCAGTTCATCGCCCGGATCCATTGTGCTAAGAAAAGCAAAATTGATTGCTTCCGATCCTCCGGTTGTAATCATGATGTCGGTATACTCAACATGGATATTGAGCCGTTTGTAATATTCGGCCAATTTTCGACGGTACGATTCATTCCCAGCTGAATGGCTGTATTCAACAACTTTTGGGCTATAATTTTTTATGGCTTGTAACATTAAAGGCGAGGTAGGAATATCGGGCTGACCAATATTCAGGTGATACACCTTTATTCCTCTGCGTTTAGCTTCTTCGGCATAGGGTACAAGCTTACGGATGGGCGATTGGGGCATACGAAGCCCTCGTTGTGATATTTTAGGCATTCTTAAATTTTTTTGTAATTAACTGTTTAATTTTCTTTTGCTGTGGGTACAACTGTTCCTTTAATGGTAAGCGTTACCGGTGAATTGGCTGCATTTGAATGTACCACAATAGTTTTTTTGAAGCTGCCTAAAATACGGGTATTATAATGTATTTTCACAACACCTTGCTCGTGTTTTTTCACCGGCTCCTGGCTCCACGCAGGTACAGTACATCCACACGAAGTTTGAACATTGCTGATGACCAGGGGTTCATTTCCTACATTTCGAAATACAAACGCAAACTCCGCCACGCTACCTTCCGCTATGGTACCAAAATCGTGTTCGGTTTCAGCAAAAATCATTTTTCCAGCCTTTTTTTCACCACTGTGAGCAGGTGAACAACTCATAATTGCCGTGGCCATGAGTCCGATGCAAAATACCAGATAAGCTCTCATTGCAATAAAATTAATCTCATTGAATCGTACAAATTTATGCACAAAGATAGATTGATAGCATAGGAAATCTGATTTTTTTATCATTTTTTTCCTCTGTGTTTTTTTTACAGCCTTATTTATGATGTTTAAATTTTGAATGTTTTTATTTAGCGGGCTGTGTTTATGAAAAAACATCATTAAAAAATGCTGTTTTTTTACAAAAAATGCATATTTATTCAAATAATTTCTAAAAATATTTATTTATATTAGCCATGTGTTTTTAATATTAACAAGAAAAGGAGGAAATTATGATTTCGTGGTTAAAGAACAATGATACCATCGGAACGGTTAATCGTGGCGTTCCGGCAGAATTGGGGTTATGTACCCTATGTTTATCGTCGTGTAAAGGTACCTGCGAGACCTGGATGTCGTCGCTGGTTGGACGTAAATTACTTTATCCTCGCAATTTTGGGGAGGTAACAGCTGGTGCCAATCATGTTACTTCGTTGGGAATTGGCTATCATGCTTTACGTATTCAGGGTTATGCCTATGGTGCACATGGAGCCAAGGATAACAGTCCTGATTATTGCTTATTTACCAATGTAAATGTCGAAACCGAATTTGGTAATGAGGTAAAGACAAAGTGTCGAATTCCCATCATGACGGGGGCATTGGGTTCTACTTTTATTGCTGCTAAGTATTGGAATTCGTTTGCAGTTGGTGCAGCCCTTTGTGGTATTCCTATTGTAGTGGGTGAGAACGTTGTGGGGGTTGATAAGAAATCTGTGCTGTCGCAGGGAAAAATTACCTCGGCACCTGAACTTGAACGACGTATTGAAGTTTTTCTGCGCTATTTTGATGGGTATGGTGCTATTATTGTTCAGATGAATGTTGAGGATACCCGTAATGGTGTAGCCGAGTATATTATCAATAAATATGGCGACAAAGTCATCATTGAGCTCAAGTGGGGTCAGGGGGCTAAGGATATTGGAGGCGAAATTCAGGTTGAAAGTATTGAATATGCAAGATTCCTAAAAGATCGTGGTTATTTAGTTGACCCCGATCCGTATGATCCTAAGGTTGAGGCAGCCTTCAAGGCAAGAGCTATTACTTCCTTTGCCCGTCATAGTCGTTTAGGGGGTACCAACTTATCTACAGCCGAAGAAGTATATCGTTCGTTTATGGAATCCATTGCTTATTTGCGGAAGCTGGGTTTCAAACGAATTACGCTTAAAACAGGTGCTTATGGGAATGAGGCACTCGCTTTAGCTATCAAGTGTGCCTCGGATGCGAAGCTCGATTTGCTTACCATCGATGGTGCAGGCGGTGGAACTGGTATGAGCCCATGGAATATGATGCAGCATTGGGGGGTACCCTCGTTGGTTTTACATGCTAAGGCTTACGAATATTGCAAAATACTTGAATCGAAGGGTAAATACGTTCCCGACATTTCGTTGGCTGGTGGTTTTGCTCGTGAAGATCATATTTTTAAAGCATTGGCGTTGGCTGCTCCTTACACCAAGATTGTTTGTATGGGTCGTGCTCCAATGATTCCTGGATTCCTCGGAAGCAATATTGAAGGAGTGTTTAAACCCGAAAAGAAGGCTGAGTTGAATGGTCATTGGGATGAATTGCCCCCCTCCGTAACGGCTGTTGGAAAATATCCCGAAGAAATCTTTGCTGGTTGGGAAGAAGTGAAGGCTAAAGTGGGCGCTGAGGAAATGGACAAGATACCATTTGGCGCTATCGCTATGTACACCTATGCCGATAAGCTAAAATGTGGATTACAACAGTTTATGGCGGGTGCTCGTAAATTTAAGATTTCAGCCATCGATCGTGGCGACCTGATGTCGGCCAACAGGGAAACTGAAGAAGTAACAGGAATCCCCTTTATGACAGAGGCGCTCGACGATGAGGCTAAAAAAATCCTGAACTGGTAATCCATTGATTACCAAACACTCTATATGCCCGATAGCATCCCTATCGGGCATTTTAGTTGCGGGGATGAAAACGCAGAATGGTATCTCGTAAGTATTCCCTGTCGAGATGCGTATATATTTCGGTAGTGAGTATGCTTTCGTGTCCAAGCATTTCCTGAACCGCCCGTAGGTCGGCTCCGCCTTCTACCAGATGGGTGGCAAATGAATGTCGAAAAGTGTGGGGACTGATATTTTTTTTGAGTCCAACTTTTGCAGCTAAATCTTTTATGATGGTAAATACCATAACCCGGGTAAGCTTTCTGCCGTGTTGATTGACAAACAGGATATCTTCGTATTCACGGGGAATGCTTGAACGTATGCTGTTACGATCGGGAAGGTAATGCTGTATTTCTTTTATTGCTTTGTTGCTTATTGGGACCAGTCGTTCCTTATCGCCTTTGCCGATGACCCGGATAAAACCTTTGTCGAAATAAAGGTGACTGATTCTTAAGTCTATGAGTTCGCTGACCCTTAGTCCGCAGGAATACAAGGTTTCCAGCATAGCCTTGTTGCGACGTCCTGTAGGTTGGCTCAGGTCGATAGCCGATAAGAGTAAATCAATTTCTTCGACCGAAAGAACTGTCGGTAGTTTGCGCTCAAGATGAGGCATTTCGATGAGAGCGGTTGGATTGGTATCAATTTTGTTATCAAGTAGCAAAAACTTATAAAAGGTACGAATGCCAGAAATAATCCTTGCCTGGGTGCGTGTACTAATGTTAAGGGAATTTAGCCAATCGATAAAAAGTTGTAAATCCTCGTGGGTGATTTCTTCAGGTGTTTTGTGCAGTTGCGCTGCCTCAACAAATTGCCAGAGTTTCGTTACGTCGTCTTCGTATGCTTCAACGGAATTAGACGATAAGGAACGTTCCAGCTTAAGGTATGTAAGAAATTCCCGCTTGGCTTCTTCCCACGTCATCGTTAATTTTTTGATAAAAATAGGGCGAATTTTCCGAAAATAACCAATACCTTTGCAACTTGCCGAAAAGTTTTTAAATTAATTGATAATCAATAGATTTTGTACTAAGTTGGTTGTGTAAGTGAATAATAGATATGAAGAAGACAAAAATTATTGCAACGATTTCCGACAGGCGATGTGAGCCAGAATTTATAAGAGAATTGTATGAGGAAGGAATGAATGTAGTGCGTATCAACACAGCACATCAGAGCTTTGAGGATGCTAAGCGCGTGATTGATAATGTTAGAAAGGTGTCGGACAAAATTGCTATTTTAGTCGATACTAAGGGGCCAGAAATCCGGACTAATGGTGTGGTCGAGGTTTACGAGGTAAGAACCGGAGATAGGATTGTGGTTCGTGGTAGTGTTGATGAACCTTCTCATCCTGGTTATATTTATGTCAATTATCCTGAGTTTGTGGCCGATGTTCCGGTAGATAGCCACATTCTTATTGACGATGGTTCGCTTGAGCTAATCGTTCGGGAGAAGGATGAACACAGCTTGTATTGTGAGGTGCAAAACGATGGAAAGATAGAAAGTCGCAAAAGTGTTAATGTTCCCTCGGTAAGTTTTCGATTGCCCTCGTTGAGTGAGAAGGATAAGGAGTTTGTGAAATTTTGTATCCAGGAAGATGTAGATTTTATCGCTCATTCCTTTGTGCGTAACAAAGAGGATGTACTGGCCATACAGCAGATACTCGATGAACACAAAAGTGCAATCAAAATTATAGCGAAAATTGAGAATCAGCAGGGCGTTGACAATATCGATGAAATTCTGGATTACGTGTATGGGGTAATGGTTGCCCGTGGTGACCTGGCCATTGAAATTCCGTATGAAAAAATTCCAGGTATTCAGCGGATGATCATATCGAAGTGTATAGCCAGACGAAAGCCGGTTATAGTGGCTACGCAGATGTTGCATTCCATGATTGAACATCCACGTCCTACAAGGGCTGAGGTTAGTGATATAGCCAATGCTATTTTCAGTCATACCGATGCTATTATGCTTAGTGGGGAAACGGCTTACGGTAAGTATCCTGTTGAGGCTGTTCGGACTATGACCAAAGTAGCTCGGGAAGCTGAAAAATCGTTAAACGACATGTACGATGTTCCGTTAGTGGTGTTAAGTAATCAACGATCGGCTTATCTAACCCGTACCGCAGTGGATGCTGCAATTACGTTAAATGCTCGCGCAATCATAGCCGACAGTGAAACGGGACGTTCTATTCGTAATATGTCGGGTTTTCGTGGACGTAAACCTATTTACGCCTTTTGTTATAGCAAGCGAGTGGTCAGGGAATTATCCCTTTCTTTTGGTGTTGTTCCCGAATATATTGAGGAAACAAAAAACAGTCACGAGTTTGTACATAAGGCGCTTACCCATTGCCTCGAGCGCAATTTACTCGAATACGATGATTTGGTGGTGGTAATTGCTGGAAACTATGGAAGTAATTTTGGGGCATCGTTCATCGAGATTAGTCCGGTTGACAAACTGATAAACAGACAGTAAAACGATATGGATAAATTAAAAAGGGCGAAAACTCGCCCTTTTTGTTTTATTCGGAATAGCATGTTAGCGGGTATAAAATTGTAAGGCCTCATCAAGTATTTGTTTGGTGGCAGTGACGCCAACCCTACTGGCCCCCAGACTTTTAACGCGTAGCAAGTCTTCAAGTTTT
>Ga0209204_1003233_pt1 | contig 12229 bp, 4 predicted proteins | sample AD_JPNMR2_MetaG_FD_184425 | JGI IMG/M metagenome (GOLD analysis project Ga0209204, IMG submission 184425) | Active sludge microbial communities of municipal wastewater-treating anaerobic digesters from Japan - AD_JPNMR2_MetaG (SPAdes) (version 2) | ecosystem: Engineered > Bioreactor > Anaerobic >... | reverse complement strand
GAAGGAAAGGGACAAAAATAATATCTCTCCATCAGGGTAAAGAGGAGAAAGAATATTTTCTTTCTCCCTTTCCTTGAAAAATATAATTTTTTTACTCCAAAAGTTGCATTTATTAGTTGAATTTAGTATGAATAAATTACATCTTATTAAATAAATGAATAGGTTATTTAATGGATAGTAAAAAATTAAAATGGGTATCCGATTCCGAAATTAAAAATAGATTGTCTTAATGGTTTTTTATTAAACATAAATCTATATCCTTCTGGATATTTAGGGTCTTTGATGGGCATTGCCCAATCTAATCTTAAAATAAAATATTCAAAATCCCATCTAAAACCTAATCCGGCACCAACTGCAAATTCATTGACAAATTTTACTGGATTAAATTCTCCTCCGGGTTTATCAGAATTAGGTTTGAGTAACCAGATATTTCCAGCATCTGCAAATATTGCACCATTATATGATCCAATGATATTAAAGCGATATTCAATATTTCCTTCAATTAAAATATCACCAATTTTATCATATCGGGCATTATCTGTAGGCATATAAGCACCTGGTCCAATACTTCTGCTTCGCCATGCTCTTACGCTGTTAGGACCTCCTGCAAAAAAACTTTGTTCGTATGGCAACAAATTTAAATTTTTCAATGGAATACCTATTCCACCTGCTACTCTATATACTAATTTACTTTTCTTATACACTGGTACATACACTCTGTAATCTGCATCTGTTTTGATAAAATGAGCATAGGGCACATTTAAAACCAAAAATCTTCCAAGTGTGTCTCTTTTCAAATTAAGTAATGGCGACAGTTCTCTTAATAATATCCCTGCACCTGTAATACTTACTCTCAAATAATGTTGAATACGATTTGTTTTATTATCAAATATGCCTGTATTGTATGTAACTGTGGCTTTTATATCATTTGTTATGTGTGTAATAAATGAGTTTAATAACATATAATCTTTAATAGACAACAAATTATTTTTGAATGAAGGAGATAAATATGCATTCACTAAATATACTTCGGCAGGTAGTAAATCAAATCTGTATTTGTGATTTAAAGAATAAAACTGAAAACCATAAGATAAATTTGATATAGTTCTTGAAAATTCAATTCTTGACTGATAATTTGTTGAAACATTAAAATAAGTTCTTGCAGCATCTTTTTTGAATTTAATTAATGAGAATGGAAAAAATTCTCTTGGAATAGAGATTTTTAATTCAGGGCCTATCTGAAAAGTATTAAATGTATTTTTAATGTCGTTAGCATTGATATTAGTAAGATTATTGATATCTGTTATATTTCCTAAACTTGTTTGAGAAAGACCTTGATTAGAACTATAAAGTTGTTTTTGTGCAATAAATGCCCCTGTAATTCTAAAATCAAATCTTTCTCCGCCGCCAAATAAACTTCTGTGATTGTATATAAATGAACCATCAACACCTAAATTACCTGATGTATTAGTTCCTTCTGTTTCAATGGCTATAAATTGTTTTTTTATTGGTTGTGTAACAATATAAACATTCAAATATTTAAATCCCAAACTATCGCTTTCATTAGTATCATCAAATTGAACCAACACACTTCTGAAAATACCAACATTAGTTAATCTTCTGTATGTTTCTTCTGCTACTTCTCTATTAAAAATATCATTGGAATGAAATTTTATTTGAGATGCAATAGAATAAGGATTGAATAATAAATGATAGTTGTGCAAAAAATTTATATCATTAATTTTTGTTGTATCTTTGAAATAATGATTTTTGTAATTCCCTTCAAAACTTTCTGAAATAAAAAATATCTTTTTTAATTTAAATCTTGGATGTGGCACAAAAATTAAAGAATCTGATTCTTCATTTGCGTGTGTTGGAAATAAGTTGAGGTGCATAGTTATATCAATACCCGGAGGATGACTTATACTATCTGCATCGTATTGAATAAATTCTGGAGCAAAGTAATAATACCCATTATTTTGTAAAAAATCAGATATTCTCTCTCTTTCTTTTTTTAATACATCTATATCAAAAGGAATACCTGGTTTTAATAATCTATGAACGCTATCTTTTTTAATTAAATTCAAAATTGTTGTATCTAAAATTTCATATTTTATATCAGAAATAAATTTTCTTTTACCTGCATTGATTTCATAAGTTACATAAGCCGTTTTGAATGCTGGATTAAAAATTACCTTATCTTTTACTTCAGCATAAAAATAACCTTTTGTTTGTAAGTATTTCTTAATTTGTTCAACTGATTGTTTAGTAAGAACTGAATCATATATTACAGGTTCTTCTGCAATTTCTCTTAATCTTTCCCGCCAGGTTGGTTTATCTTTATCTTTTAATTTTGGCTCAATTGGTTTTTTACCTTTTGCAATTCTCTTTTGGTTTTTCTTTTCGGCTTTTTCAATTCGTTTTTTATTGATTTCATCATACTTTAAATTTCTTTTTTCTTTTGTTTCACGCAATTTTTGTGTATCAATTTGAAAATATAACCATGCATTAAATGGAATATTTGAAAGCACCATTGAATTGGGCTTTTGTTTTACATACATTAAAATCTCATCTTTGTTCAGTTTTGCTTTTTCTTTATCCTTAATTTCTACATACGCAACTACATATTGATTACCTTGTATAAACTTAGTCAAACTCTTTCTTATATTACAACTGAACATTATACAGCATAAAGAAATATAAATAAGTATTTTTGCAAAATAATTTTTCACAATGGAATTATTAAATAATAGTCAAATTAAGTTGATTAAATCTTTGCATCAAAAAAAATATAGGCAAGAATACAAAATGTTTTTATTAGAAGGCGAAAAGTTAGTAAATGAAGTGATAAGAGACAAACATGATATTATTGAATTTATTGTAATTAAAGAAGGATATAATTTTACTGCAAATTCAAATTTGAAAGTGTATAAAGCAAAAGAAAACATATTTTCTGCCTTAAGTACATTATCTACGCCGCCTCCAGTTTTGGCAGTTTGTAATTTTTTAGATGATAAAGAAATTCCTATTGACTTTTCAAAACAATTTTCATTTTATCTTTATTCTATTAATGACCCAGGAAATTTTGGAACCATAATCAGAGTATGTGATTGGTTTGGTATAAAACAAATTTATTGTTCTCCTGATACAGTTGAATTGTATAATCCTAAAACTGTTCAAGCAAGCAAAGGTTCTATATTGAGAGTTTCTGTAAAATATATTGAGTTTGAAAAATTAAATTTATCTAAGAAAGTTCCAGTTTTTGCAACTACCATGGATGGCGAAAATGTTTATACACTTAATATTAAAAATGGTTTAATTATTCTTGGAAATGAATCACATGGTATTTCAAACGCTATATTGAAAAAAGTTGATCAGAAAATTACAATACCCAAACACATTGATAGTAAAGCAGAATCATTGAATGTAGCAATGAGTGCTTCTATTATTGCAAGTGAAGTTTTTAAAAATGCTCAGTTTGTATAGAATTTTTTATACCTGTTATCTATACAAAGTTACATGTCCTACAAATTCTTTCTTTATCCTTTGAACAGTTGTAAAACATCTTATCTTATATACATACACATCATTCTTAGCATCTACACCTTTCACTTTACCATCCCATCCTTTATACACATCATTTGTTTTGTATATTAATTGTCCCCATCTATCAAATATTAGCATTTCAAATCCTTCTTCTACAAATCCTGCTCCTCTAACATTAAATACATCATTCAATCCATCTCCATTCGGCGTAAATACATCTGGTATATACATCGTAAACTCTTCTGTTACTGAAATATTTCTATAAACCGTATCTGTACACCCATAAATATTTGTTGCAATCAACATCACTGGATAATTTGAAACATAAGTATATGTATAACTTGCATTCTGAGTATTGGCTGTATCGCTGGTATTCATATAATCTCCAAAATCCCAGTGCCAATATGTAATAGGCCCATTACTGTAAGTGCCATTAAACTCAACTTCATTATGTAAAAGCGTTACAACAGATGGAGAAAAATAAATAGCAGGTTCTGGTCTTGGATAAACATCTATACTAAATGGGGCTTGCACAGTATTCTTACATCCATTGCTATCAATTAAAAATACTTTAACAGGATAAACGCCCGCTTTATCAAAACAATAATTCACACTATCACCATTTGCATACAAATTATATCCAAAATCCCAGATGGTATTGATGGAAGCAGGTTGAGAATTACTATTCAATTTCACACACAATGGACGACAACCGTTTATCTTATCATAAGTAAAATAAGGCGTTGGAAGCGGTAAAACATTTATCCAGAAACCAGATGTAATAGTTTGTTGAGAGCAAGCGACATCATTCGCAATAACAGTATAATAAGTTGTTTGTTCAGGTTTTGCAATGTTGGCAAATCCAGCAGGAAAATACAAACCTGTATAAGGGAACCATTGGAAAGTATAAACTCCACTTCCACCTACACAGGAGGCATAAACAAATACACTATCGCCTTTACAAATGGTTTTATCATTAGGAACAACTGAAAAAGAAATAGGTGTAAGCACATTGATATTGATAGAATTTGAACTCACACATCCGCCGCTGGGCTGAACTGAAAGGGTATAAACGCCGCTCATGCCAAAATTAGCATTTGGAATATTTAAGTTTTGTTGATTAGAAACAACTTGTCCATAAGGATTTGTCCATGTAAAAGAGGAAGCGGCGGATGGTCCATTGATTAGAATAGGGTCACCGGGACAAATAGTTGTATTGCCGGTAAGTGTAAAATTGACTTTGGGTAATACGGCAAGATTTGTAACTGTATTAGTGGAACAAGAAGTATTTCCGAGAGTGAAAATTGCAGTAACAGAATAAGTGCCAGATTGATTTGTTTGAGCATTGGCTAATAAAACATTTTGTCCAGAATATGTAAAACTATTTGGCCCTGCCCATGTAAAGGAAGTAGCCCCATTGGCCGATGCAGTGAATGTAACATTGTCTCCCACACATACAGTTTGATTAGGAGTTATATTCGGAGTATAAATTGGAATTACATTTAATGTACTTTGTTGCGTGGAAGAACATTGAGTTGTTCCACTTGTTATGGTTGTAGTTAATGAATATACTCCTGAATTATTTGAAGTTACATTGGACAAAGCAGGATTTTGTTGAGTTGAAGAAAAACCATTTGGACCACTCCAGTTGTAGTTTACAGTATTGGTAGAATTATTAGAAGCAGTGAGCGTAAAATTAGTTCCCTGACAAATAGTGGTAGGTTGAAAAATTGTAATTGTGCCAGGAGAAATAACACTTACTGAAGTTATGGCCGCACATGTGCCTTGTGGAGTAGTGGCTACAATTGTATAAACTCCACTTGCATTAGTGTTTGCATTGGTTATTACTGTATTTTGAGAAGTTGAAGAAAAACCATTAGGACCTGACCATGAGTAACTTGTAGCGTTAGTTACTGTTGTTGCAGTAAGAGAAAATGTGCCACCTGTGCAAACATTGCCGCTGTTAGAAGCACTAATTGAACAAGCGCTACAATTTGCAGGGGCATTATAACTAACTGCAAAAGTACAAGTAGGATCTGCAGAGAAACCTGCAGTAACAGTGCAATTAGATCCATTTGAATTTAAACCCGCGAAATTATACGGGATTGATGTTGAAAATGGAGGATTCAAAGTAATTGGAGTCCCACCACAAGAACAACTTATAGTTAAATTACCAGTACTTGGCGGGGCAGTTACTGTTATTACACCACTAACAGAGTATGTATTATTTGCAGGATTACAGGGGCTTACTGTAGCGGTCATATTAGTAATGTTACATAATATTGCACAGTTAGTAGCACCTGTGCCACCAGTTTGTGTAGCTGTTATATTTGTTGATTGATTAGAAAAATTTGTTATCATTAACATATACCACTCACCTGCAACGGCGTTTGGAATATTGACATATTCAGTAGCACTTGCAGAGTAACTACAATCTACTATATATGGAGTACCGCTGCTTGTAATTGTTCCACTCATAATAGAACTACACATTACACTTTGATTAGGAAATGGTCCCCATAAAATAAAATCAATATCTACATTATTTGAATTAGTTAAAGTAATGTCTATATTTCCAGAAGTTGAAATGTTAAGGTAATACCATGCGGGATTAGGTTGAGAAAGTAAACATCCATAATTAGGACCAACAGGAGCAGAACCATTATTTACACCCGCGGGAAAAGAAACGCCAGTAGATGTACAAAAAGGTGCAGCATTAGCACATGTTGATTGTGAATAATAATATGATGAAGTAATCATTGTTGAAATAATTATTAAGTAAAAAAAGTACTTTTTCATGCTACATAATATTTGGCTACAAATGTAAAGATAAGCAAATACTTTTTCCAACTTTTTAAATAAATAAAACCTACCATTCACTCAATAAATGATACCATTCACACAATGAAAGTGTATAAAACGAATTTTACTTAATTAAATTAAGGTCAATAAACAAATTTAATTTTAAGTTATTACTGCTCATTATTAGGCAGGCAAGTAACATGACCTACAAACTCATGCCTGTTACCTTTAAGGTCTTTCACATAAATTTTATAGACATAAACATCTTGAGTTGCTTTGCCCAGAGAGCCCTTAACAGACCCATCCCAACCTTTATTGAAGTTGTTACTTTGAAAAATCAATTCGCCCCATCTGTCAAAGATGAGCATTTTGTAATCATTTTCGTCAATACCAACGCCTTTTGGTTGGAATACATCATTTAATCCATTACCATCAGGAGTAAAGACATTAGGGATATAGAGATGAAATTCCGGGTCAATAGTAATAACTTTAGTGATGAAATCTTTACATCCGTATTGGTTAGTAGCAATAAGCATCACAGTATAAGTTCCTGAATATGTATATTCGTGAGAAGGATTGACAGCGGATGAAGTATTAGTAGGAGAAGCATAATCACCGAAGTTCCAGAGATATTGGGAAGCCCCTACAGAAGAATTAAAGAAGTTGATAGTAGGAGTGATAATAGTAGTTCCCCAAGGGTCGGCGGAGAAGTCAGCAATAGGTAAAGGATAGACATTGATGTAGTTAGGGATGAAAGTAGAAGAAGAGCATCCATAAGAGTTAGTAACAGTAAGAGAAGGAGAGAATGAACCAGAGATGGTGTAGGTAGTTAAAGGATTTTGCTGATTAGAAGATTGGCCGTTATCAAAGTTCCAAGAAAAAGTATCATTAGAACCGTCAGAAGAGCCGAAGTAAGAGACAGTTAGAGGCACACAACCACTTAAAGGATTAGCCGAGAAGGAGATAACAGGATTTGGGAAAACATTAACAGTAATAGTTGTAACAGCATCAGGGACAGAGCAACCATCAGTGATAGTGACGGTGTAGATATTTTGAGCCCCAAGAGCATAGTTTCCAACAACCGATATGGTAGCATTAGTTTGAGCATTGTTCCATAGATAGGAATAAGGACCTCCATTACCAGGGCTGGTAATAGTAGGATAGATAGCAGCAGAGTTACCATCACAAATAGTAGTGGTCATGCCAGTAGCAAGAAGAGCAGGAAGTACAGTAATTTTGATAGAATTGGTAGGCGACAAACAGTTTTGAGCATCAACTGCCTGAACAGTGTATATAGTAGTAGAAGTAAGCGTTACAAAATGAGGACCGCCGGTGTTAGGTAAGTTATTATTCCAATTGTAGGTGTAAGGTGGTGTTCCACCTGAAGCATTAGCGAAGATGTTAGTAGAATTGCCATAGCAAATGGTTTGATTAGGGGAAGAGATGAGCGACACAGAAGAAGGTTGAGGGATATTGATAGAAGCGGAGATGAAGCAGTTATTGACATCTGTAACATTGACGGTGTAATTATTAGCAAGAAGTCCTGTAACGATGGAAGAAGTTGCCGCGGAAGGTGTCCAATTGTAAGAATAAGGAGGGATACCGCCGGAAACAGAGGCAGTAGCAGAACCATTAGCATAACCGAAGCAAGTAACACTTTGACCGGAGACAGAGATAGAGAGAGCAGGAGGTTGAAGGATTTGGACAGTTTGAGAGATTGGCCCGCAGAGGTTAGCATCAGAGATAGTTACGGTATAATATCCTGCGGTTAAGTTTGTTGCAGTTGAAGAATTACCGCCCGATGGAGACCAAGTATAAGTATAACCACCAATACCTCCAGAAGCAGTAACAGAAGCAGAACCATTGTTGCCACCGTTGCAACTTACGCTTTGAGTTTGAGAAGCTGTAAGAGAAAGTGCTGGTGGTTGTTGAATTTGAACAGTGGTAGAGATGGGACAGTTATTAGCATCAAGGACGGAGATAGTGTATGTTCCAAAAGATAAACCTGATGCAGAGGATGAATTACCTCCTGAAGGAGACCAAGTATAGGTATACCCACCAACACCACCAGAAGCATTAGCAGAAGCAGAACCATTGTTACCACCATTACAACTCACACTTTGAGTTTGGGTAGCTGTAAGAGAGAGGGCTGGTGGTTGTTGAATTTGAATGGTGGTAGAGATTGGACAGTTATTAGCATCAAGGACGGAAATAGTGTATGTTCCAAAAGATAAACCTGATGCAGAGGATGAATTGCCGCCTGAAGGTGCCCAAGTATAGGTATATCCACCAACACCACCAGAAGCAATAGCAGAAGCAGAACCATTGTTGCCACCATTACAGTTCACGCTTTGAGTTTGCGTAGCAGTGAGAGAGAGGGCTGGTGGTTCTTGAATTTGAACTGTGGTAGAGATTGGACAGTTATTAGCATCAAGGACGGAGATAGTGTATGTTCCAAAAGATAAACTAGAAGCAGAGGATGAATTGCCGCCTGAAGGTGCCCAAGTATAGGTATATCCACCAACGCCACCGGAAGCAGTTGCAGATGCAGAACCATTGTTTCCACCATTACAACTCACACTTTGTGTTTGCGTAGCAGTAAGAGAAAGGGCAGGCGGTTCTTGAATTTGAATGGTACTAGAGATAGGCCCGCAACTATTAGCATCAGAGATGGTAACAGTATAAAATCCTGCTGAAAGTCCCGAGGCAGTAAAGGAATTACCTCCCATAGGTGACCATGTATAAGTGTAACCACCAACACCACCAGAAGCAGTAGCAGTAGCAGAACCATTGTTGCCACCATTACAACTTACGCTTTGAGTTTGAGAAGCAGTAAGAGAAAGTGCAGGTGGTTGTTGAATTTGAACGGTGGTGGAAATAGGCCCACAATTATTAGCATCAGATACTGTGATTGTATAAATATTGGCAGAAAGTCCAGAAGCAGAAGCAGAATTACCACCCAAAGGAGCCCATGTATAAGTATATCCTCCAACACCACCAGAAGCAGTAGCAGTAGCAGAACCATTATTGCCACCATTGCAGCTAACACTTTGTGTTTGTGTAGCAGTGAGAGATAAAGCTGGCGGTTGAACAATTTGAAAAGTACCAGAGCCAGAACACGAAGCTCCATCAGATACATTAACTGTATAAGTACCAGCAGAAAGACCTGTACCTAATGTTCCTGTTGCCACTGCGGGCTGCCATGAATAATTAAAACTAGCACTATACGGACTAACGGTAGCACTTCCAGTACCTCCAAAACAAATAGGGTTGTTTACATTAAATGAAACAGACATATAAGTATATGACGGAATGGTAATTGTATCTTTCCAAACCATGCCTTTACAACCCAGATTAGCAGAAACTGTATAGATTTGAGCACATAAGTTGGGAATTGATGTGTTTGTAGTAGTAATTGCACCAGGACTTACATTAAAAATAAAACCAGTAGAAGTACATGTGGATGTGTTAGTTATATTAATTATACCATTACATGAACCACATGAAGCAGGGACCATAGATAATGAAAATGATATATTTGTTGGCACATTATAAGTTCCTAAAAATCCATTACCAACTGCATAAAGAATACCGTTACTTTCATCTAATGCCAAATCATAAACAGCACCAGGTGTTGATATATTTGAAAGTGGAATAAATGTAGATCCATTAAATTGATATGCATAGATTGTATTTATACCTCCAACATATACATTATTACATTCATCCACAACTATACCATCACAAGTTCTAGAAACTCCATCAGAATAAGCTGCATTTACAACTTGTGATGCTATTAATGCACCCGTAGTTTTATTCCAAACTTTAATAGTTCTTCCACCATAAGTATATAAATAACTTGAATTAAGTGCAAGTACATTAGCTCTATTTGTAGAAAGAGGTATTCCAGGAGCATTGAAACAATTACATTCTTCATATCCATATCCTAATGGTACATCAAAAAGCAATGGAGGACCATATGCAGGAGCCGCACATTTTTGTAATTTTTCGGGGTTTGTACCTGTTACTTGAACTGCAAAAAAATCTCCAGTAACATCTATTACTGCATCAACAACATCATTACAACAACTACCACCGTATCCGTTATAATTTTTAATAGTTCCTCCCGTCAGATTAGTATCATTTACTATTTGTAAATTATTCATATCACTAGTTCCGCCGCCAAATCCTAATACCTGACCTGTACATCTATTATAGAAAATAGTCCAAACTTCTCTTGTAGAATAAGGACCACCCGTTATTTGCAAAATTCCATTTGAAGAAATTTTGTATATTCTTGCTCCACCAGAATTAAATCCCTCACCCCATAAAACCGATCCACTTGGTAATGCACAAAACTCAGAAAAATAACCAGAACCGCCACTTCCATTATTATAAAGCCATTGAAATGTTCCTGCTGAATTATATTTGGCTAACATCATTGTAGGACTACTAATATAAACATTTCCATTTTGGTCATAATCCACATCATATCCTGTATTTCCGGGTAAAGCAGAAGGGGTAATAACCCAAGGGTCAATAATTAAATCACTATTAACATTATATCTATTATCTACAAAAAATGTAAAAATATCTTTTTCTAAAATAAAAGAAGCATTTATAGATTTATTATTTTGAAAGGCAATTGGTTTATGATCAACAATATTTTTATTAATTTCAGTTTTAATTTTGATATTTCCATTTTCATCAAGAATAGGTTTTGCTTTTGAATGAATTTTTATTTTTATCTTGTTTATATCAGCTCCTTGATGTGCAATGATGTTATATTTAATACCTTCTGTTTCATGAATTGTAAATTCTATATCCACTTTATCCCAAACATTGTGATAAATTAATTTCTTATATCCTTTGAAAATATTTTTAGAATTTTGAAATGTATAATATCCTTCTTTTGATTCCTCAAGAATTTCAGTTTGAATGTTTTCATTACAATTTACAAATTCATAAGCATATTTATATTTATTGACAATAAATTCTTCTTCTTTTTTAAATAATCCCTTTTCTTCTTTTTTAATTTCTACAATTTCAAAAACCAATCCCTTTTCTATAAAATAGATATTATCTCTTAAATCTTTATAGAGAACTTTATGATTTTTAATATCTTCAAATTGTCCCTCATTTTTAATAAAAACATCTGAATGAAATAAATTTCTGTTTTCCCATTTTTTACGAGGATTATCAATGGCAACTAATGATGAAATAAATAAAGTTAATAAGATTAAAAAATTTATCTTTTTTAGATCAAACATTGTGTTTTTCATATGTTTAAATTTTGCTACAAATTTAAAGATAAACAAATACTTTTTCCAAATTTTTAAATAAATAAAACCTACCATTCACTCAATAAATGATACCATTCACACAATGGAAGTGTATAAAACGAATTTTACTTAATTAAATTAAGGTCAATAAACAAATTTAATTTTAAGTTATTACTGCTCATTATTAGGCAAGCAAGTAACATGACCTACAAACTCATGCCTGTTACCTTTAAGGTCTTTCACATAAATTTTATAGACATAAACATCTTGAGTTGCTTTGCCCTGAGATCCCTTAACAGAACCATCCCAACCTTTGAAAAAGTTGTTACTTTGAAAAATCAATTCACCCCATCTGTCAAAAATCAGCATTTTGTAATCATTTTCGTCAATACCAACGCCCTTTGGTTGGAATACATCATTTAATCCATTACCATCAGGAGTAAAGACATTAGGGATATAGAGATGGAATTCTGGGTCAATAGTAATAACTTTAGTGATGAAATCTTTACATCCGTATTGGTTAGTAGCAATAAGCATCACAGTATAAGTTCCTGAATATGTATATTCGTGAGAAGGATTGACAGCGGATGAAGTATTAG
>Ga0209204_1003224_pt1 | contig 12246 bp, 14 predicted proteins | sample AD_JPNMR2_MetaG_FD_184425 | JGI IMG/M metagenome (GOLD analysis project Ga0209204, IMG submission 184425) | Active sludge microbial communities of municipal wastewater-treating anaerobic digesters from Japan - AD_JPNMR2_MetaG (SPAdes) (version 2) | ecosystem: Engineered > Bioreactor > Anaerobic... | reverse complement strand
CACCATTTCTTGCAGGTTTCTGCGATATCAATCTGGTATGAATATCTACCCCCTATGATAGTGAACCCCTTGCAAATACAGGCTTCGCCACTTCTCACTAATTAGTGATTCATGTAATTCATGAATGCAAGATTCATGGTTTCCGTAAATGCAAGGGATTCGCTCCTCTTGGTTTTTAAATTTGCCAAATCTGGTATTCGGGTAAATTCATTGATAGGCTGGTTTACTTGACCTGAAGGGTAGACAGAAATGCCTACCCCTCCATCAACTCGTTATAACAACGATGCCCAGTCACAATGCCAAAAGTTTAGTCCTGGTTTTGATGTGTCCATGTACTCTGCCTTACACTTCCATTTGGTGTTGAATAGTTCAAACTCTACCTTACCTAAGTCAGAAGTATTCCATTCGGATCTATCTGGAACTATTACTATAATCTTCTGAAAGTCCCAAGCATACTTTCCTTCTTCAGTAGTTGACATAGTCGATACAAAACATGGTGTCTGGATTGTGCCTCCTACCTGAGTATAAGTGCCGCCCGATGTCAAGTTCCAGCGTTGCACATTAATTACTATAGGGAATCTTCTCATTATAGCTTCATAATAGATATCATATCTTTTATCGTTTACTTCGCTAATGACTACATAATCTTTTCCTTTGTAATTAATAATGGTACCTCTTGTTATGTCGGCGGCGGTTGTTATTCTCTTGTCGTCATAGTCCAGAGTGTCTCCTACCGGCTTATGACGAATAACAGCATCATATTCTACACCATCAATAGTAATTTTCTCGCCATATCTTTTTATGGCATTATCGAATCTTTCTTGAATCCTTCTTAATACTTCCCTGTCCATGGTTAAACCGCCTCCTCCCGCCTTACATAAATGATATTTTCCTTACCTTGTAACTATCGAGTATCCTCATGATGCTTTTTGGATATCCCTCTGCCACTTTAAGTGCAAATCCAGCAAATGATTCTGAGTCTATACTAACATCTTTCATATGATACTGTGCCATTTTAGCAACAGCCAACTTTAACCCTAATGGCAGTTCTATTTGTCCAGCATTATTTTTGAAGTCCGTTTTACAGTACTCCTGAATAAACTGGATAATATAAGGTATAACCGTTGTTAAGTAGGTATCTTTTGAGGTGTCACTTAACGGAATCTGAAGTATAGTTTTTACATCGTCCAAGTAATCATAAGGATTAATACTGTCTGCCGATTGAGTGTCGATTTCTACCGTTCCAACTATAGTAGCTGAACCTATATTTCCAACTACTTGTGCTATAACATTTGTATAGCCGGCCGGCACGGTATAATACTTTTCATACACTCCAGTTGAAATTTTATCTGCATCTGTGATGTCTACTGACTCAATTAGTACACCATTCAAGTCGTAAATGTGGAGTTTGATGTTGCTCGCATCAGCATAACTGCCGTCTGCAGTAACAAACTCCATATGAACTTTGACAGTACTATTAACAAATGCCATATTACTCATCTCCTATTCTTATTATGACTTTTGGTGAAATAGTTTTCACCTTTACTCGGTCGTAAATCCTTTCAATATTAACATTAGTTGTTCCTATCTTATCTGATTTAACCTTCGCCCCAAGTCCAGGAATCTTAATGTCAATGTATGTTTTTATTTTCTTTAGTATACTATGAACAATTCTTGAAGCTGAGAATCGGCATCTATCTGCCTTACCATTTATTGGTTCAAGTTTGCTCAAAACAGTTGCCGTTGCCTTCCATGTAACTGGAACCTTTGCTACAATATCGTCCATTATAGATTTTACTATAATGGCTTCAGAATAAGCAGATTCACCGTACGAAAGAATTGCCTCGGTTATTTCATCTATTGCAGTTTCGATAATTTTTTCTTTTGGAATTGTTTGAAGTACATGCACTCCACTAGTTGATTCGTCTACAAAGCAATCAATGAAATAAGTGGCAGTTGTTTGTACTTTTCCGTTTAATGGATTTAAAGTACTTTTAAGAGTAACTTTGATTTGGTTACCAGCCTCAACCGTCACCCTCCCAAATATAGGATTAATTTTGCTAATAACTGTCCTTGTTCCAATTTGTTCCCTAATGAAAGTAGCTGTAATTCTTCCTGTCAAGTGCTGTACAATACTTTTAGCACTAACTGTAACACTTATGTTAGCTTTTCCAAAGATAGATTGAATTTTGCTCTTAATAGTTCTTGATTCGGGAAATCTTAATGTTGGGTATCCTCCATCTATCCGCCAAGTATTATCAAAATCCCACGTAGTATAGGTTGATTTAGACTTCATCTCAGAAGTAGTTTTACGAGTGCCATATAGTGAAGACGTATTAGAATAATCACGGTTATAATAGTTATACGAAGCACTTGGGTTAGTACTTCCAGCTTTGTATATGATTTGATCAGACTTTCCAGTTGAGTACAAACCTGCTGCGGTTACTGCCCTTACTTTGTAGAATCTTCGTAAGGTAAGAGTTCCACCTTCATATGAACCAACTGCACCGCCGGCTCTTGCAGGAGAATAAGGAGATGATGTAGACAAATCTGTAGCCATTACCGAAACATAGTCAGCTAGGTAACAATCCTCAATTAAAACAGTACCGTCAGTAATTCTTCCAACAATACCTCCTGCGTAAGGAGTGTAATAGGAAGACGAAGCAGTAGACTTTATATAAGCGTTAGTGCCTGGATCTGCTGGTTCTATCCAAACTTTCTGAATAGTACAGTCTCCCATCACTTCAGCGGCAACACCACCAGTACAGGTACCGCTAATGTTGTTCAGGTCTAATGCAAAACCTACATTCTTTACAACTGCTCCACCAGTTAAATATCTACAAAAAGCTGATTGTAAATTACCAGTTTGTCCAATTATCCTATGACCGTCTCCATCAAATGTACCTGAGAAAATATTACATGCCAACCCTGGGCTACTCGACATATCAATATCATTTCCTAGCTTATAACAGGCTTTTGGCTCATCTGCTATTGATTTAAATTCATCTGGTGTGGTAACTATATATGGGTTATCAGCTGTTCCAAGTCCTTCCATCTTTTTCACCCCCCTGGTCTTTAAAATTTGCCAAATCTGGTGTTCAGGTAAATTCATTGATAGGCTGGCTGAACTTGACCTAGCCCACCTTTGGAATCTGAATGCGGTATTTCAAATACAATGTGTCTGAAACTGTTGAAATGGACTGAGGAGTGAACAAGTCGTGTGTGAGTGGTACTTCCCCTGAGTCCGATTTGTACAATTCAATCAACCCAAATGTGTTTGGTATTTCATAATCAACATCGCTACCTTTGAGTGTAATTGTTAATTCAAGTACCTGAGCTCCAGGATTATGTGTCCACGCAACTCTTGGGTCTTCGCAATTCAGTCTTATGATAGGAGTTCCATCATATCTGCTAAGTTGAATGTGTGTCCAGTTTGCCTGCACCATATCCCTAATATCCTGATACCCTGATGGAGTAAGAGGACTTCTTACCGTAGTTTCCCATGATTTAGGGAAATTAAATGCTCTTATAAAAGGATACCCATAATTAATGTTATTGTCTTTGCTCCAAATCGTTTTGTCAAGTGTTGGATAGTTAGCCGTAAAGTCTAATGCTTGTGCTGTAGTGTAGTAGGTTACTCCAGGTTCAGAAGTAATTGTAAGATTACCTCTCTCCTTATCAACATAGTTACCTGAAGCTGTAGCTTTGGATGTATTTACTCCAAATGATAATGTTGTTGGAATTGGGTATCCACTCTTTATTGAGACACTACCAAAGAAGCAACAGTTCTTTACTTCACCATATTCTTGCAAGTACATAAAGAACCTACTATCAGATGAAAGGCTCTCTACATTGGGTAAAACTACATCAACCATACTGTAACAGTCTTGAACTAATGCTGTTCCAGTTGTTGTTGTTATGCCCCTTAATAGTGTCCCCATTAACTCAGTTGAATAGACCGACTTAGTGTTTGTTATTTTGCCGGTCACATAAACTTTTTCAACTACTCCAGGACCATTTATCTCCCCTAATGGACCATTAGTAAAACTCCTATCATAAGAATCCATACTTATATTTTCAATTCCAACATTCTTAAATACTGCTTGATGGTTATCATCTCCCTGAATGTATCTAATGAGATACGCTGAACCATAAGTCTTGAAGTTTAACAACTTATGAAATTTACCATCGAATATACCCCTAAATGTTTCAATAACATTATCAGTATAAGTGGTACTTCCAAAGTCTATATCATTTGCAAGCTCAAAGTAAACACCGGTTCCATATCCACTCATGGCTATAAAATCGGCAACTGTTTCTACTAAATATGGATCATTAAATGTTCCTTGTCCCTGCATTGTTCTTACCTCCTTTCTATTATAATAAAAGGTTATATACCATTATCAGTATATAACCCTTCGCATTAAGAAACCTGACTGAAGAATACCCTTTGAAGCGTATTCTTTTCTAATGCGTTTATTCTTCTTCTTCAGCTGGAACTTCTAACTGGTATATAATAGTCAACTGGTCTGATTCTGAGCTCATTGTAAAGTTTGTAAATTCCTCCTCCGACATTGCTGATCCTTCACTTTCTACCTTAAACAATGCCGCCCCTGCAAATGTTTTGGGTAGTAGGTTCTTTACATCTGAGTCACTTCCCTTTATAACGCAAGTCATTTCCAAGGTTTGAGCTCCCTCTGTGTGAGTCCAAGTTACTCTTGAGTCTCCTATTCCTATTCTAAGAACAGGATCCTGGTTTTCGTCTCTAAGCTCTATATACTTCCAGTTATCTTGAATGTAGTTTCTTATATCTTGATATCCTGCATTCTGTACTACTGACATATATAAGCTCCCTCCTTATTAAATTATGTAAGACTAAAGGAATAAGATGTTTTAAGTCTTATTCCTTTAGCCGGCGGTTATGGGTTAGTACTTCCAGCCTCAACCAGGGTTAGTACTTCCAGCCTCAACCAATTTATGTTCGATAACTGCGATACCGTCTGTATTGATCAGCTTCACAGCGTAGTGAACATTGGTTGTGATTATGGTGTTCCTTAAGAGGATATCTCTGCCAGTTTCAACGATCGGAGCCCTCTTTGTGATATAAGCTAGAGCGTTTCTCTGAAGCATGATTGAAGTTGCAACATCAGTACTAGTATTATAAGGTACTCTGTCTGTGATCATAACCGGTACACCGTAGAGTGTTCCAATGGCTCCTGTAACAAGTACACCTGCAGGATATTTGTCAGCACTAATGAAGTTTGCATCCTTCAAAAGAGCGGTGTACATTTTGGAATGAACTAACAATACAGCGATCTCCTCTGCTTCGTCTCCCCAAAAACTTTTTGCATCAGCAACCTTTTCATAAAACTCGTCAGTTTCTGTGTAAGGGATCTTTCTTCCTGATAGACATTTAGTAACTGCTTCGTAAATAAGGTCTGCATCAATTTTTCTTGCAACAACTTTACCTACCTGAGTAGCTGCTTCATCCAAAGGATCTCCAATACCGCAAAGTAATGCCTGATCAGTAATAGAAACCGCCTTACCTACTTCCTTAACGGTAGCAAAAGCATCGCCTGAAGTAAGTTTTTCAGGTACCATTGCAGTATTTTCCTGGAGATCCTCAGCATCCCCGATTGGGTTCCATTTTGGAAAATGAACAGTATCTCCAGGGTTTCCAACTAACGTAGTGTCAGTTAGAGCAAAGTTAGCGATAACCAGCTTCCCCTTAAACTTTGCGGTTACGATATCTCCAAATACTTGCGGTACTATAACATCTGCCTTTTTAGTAGGTCCTGTAGCCATAATCATCTACCTCCTTTTACTTTTGAGCGGCGTTTCTCACCGCCTCATACAATTTTTGATCTTTTTGGTACAACTCAACTTTCTCAGCATAGCTCATCTTGTTCCAGTCGTATCCTTCCGCCCCGTTATTCTTTACATTTGACTGCTGTGGGTCGTCCTGTCCGACTTTCTTGATGATCTCTTCCTTTACCTCAAGGTTCATTGCCTTTACTAATACTTCGAGTTGAGCTTTTCTTCCCTCAATAGTATCAGCTGTGAGCAGTACTGCTAGTTCCGGTTTAAGGCCCTTGCTTGAAACAAGTTCCTTTGTCTCCAGGTCCAGCATCTTTTTGTTGAACTCAGCTTCCTTATTAGTAAACTCATCTAGTTCAGATTGAAGCTGTGTCAACTGGTCTTGCAGTTTCTTCATCTCTGTTGAATACTTTGTTCTAACCTTGTCGGTTTCACTTTGTATCAACTTAGCTAGTTCTTCTTGGTTTTCTGGCATTGTAAAATCAAGTGCCATATAATAAACCCTCCTTATTAAGTTCTAAACACGTCGCCCTTCTAGAAGAAGTTCTTAGTGCTTAGCCCTTTCGTATTTTGGATATCTTTCCATTAACTATAGTATAACATACTCCGCTATTCGTTGTCTATAGCGAACCGTGGTCTTAAAAATTGCCAAATCCGGTATTCAGGCAAATTCACTGATAGGCTGATGTTACTTGACCTGGTCGGTGTTTGTAGTGTCTGGCTGATTTGATTTCTCTTTCGCTACTCTATCCATCTCTGTTTTAACGTCAACAACAAATGGTATAATGCCAAGCAATGTTTCATCACTAATAATTCCTCTCAGCTTAACAACGATATCAGCCAGTTCAAGCAAGTTCTGTGGTATGCTTCTGTTGAATATAATGTCTACATCATTATAATTGTAAACCTTATTTTCAGTTAAAGCAAGTATCTTACCAATAAGTCTAATACGTTTCTTTATACCCAGCCTGTAGTTACGCTCTTTGTTATTAGCTTTCAAGTCAGCTCCACTGAGCTTCATCTTTATGCTAATACCAGACATTGGATTGCCTTCATCATTGTCTTTGTACAGTTTCGGTGTAAAGCTAAATGTGAGTATACAATCATTAAGTCTTTCAAGGTGCTTTTCAATAGCGTTGATTTGCTGATCCCATACTAAGTACTCAGCCTGTGCTCCCTCAGGTAACTGTATGCACCTACTATTTATCATATCCTGTAACTGTTCCTTATCCATAGTACAGTTGATAAGTTTCAATAGTGGGTTGGCGTTGTACTGCAAAGTGTTGCTCAGGTCTGATGCCCTCTCATTGAACTCGTCGATCAAAGTTTCTACATCTTTCAAATCACTGAGTCCGTAATCCATATTGCTAATGGTTACATTTTTATAATGAATGATAGGTACTTCTCCGAGTTTGTGTGGGGCGGCAGGTTTTGTTAAATCAAGTGTTACTTTCCCATCTTCCATATCGTAGTAGGTAACAGCCTCAGTATCATAAACCTCAACCTTATGAACAATCTTTTTCTTGCCGTTTGCATCAAGTTTCTCCATCTCAAAGAAACGAATAACTGCTTCAAGTTCTTTTGTAGATGGGTTGTAAATTGGAATACATTCACTAGCAGGGAATTCCACCATCTTTATTGTTCCATCTTTCTTAAGGTACACATACTCATAAGCATCTCCCACAATAGAACAATTCTTGAGTATTTCCGCTGTGAGAAATGATTCGTCATTGTTAACAAAGATATCCCTCAACGTCTCTATAAACTCGTCAGTGTCAACAAACCTGGGATCTTCAATTGACTTATTGTTTGCATAAGTAATTGGTTTACCAACTAAGTAGCTGTGAGCTGTGTCAATAATGTACTTAGGAAACTGGAAAACGAGTTTGGTATTTGCTTTACCCTCTTCCATTGTTCTGTTTAGTATTGGGTGATCCGCTGTGTAGTAATTCATGTACTTACGGTACTCGGCCTGTTTGCTCGTCTTAAACTCGTTGATGTAATCAGCTATGATTGCAAACGGATTAACTTTAGGTATCATGTCTACCCCTCCTTATTTTAATAATGTAACACTTCTGCCTATGAGCCTTCTTGCCATTTCCAATGCGTCTGGACCGTCATCATGTGCCGCTAATGGGAAGTACTCTAATTGTTCTAAGAGTAGCTTCTGTTCACGTAAGAACTTGATGTATCCATTTTTAATATCAGGTTGTAGCCTTTCAATCCTGAGTTGCTTGTCTTGGTTATTTGATAAACCATTTATATTAACATAGATGTTCTTTGCCATGAAGCGTTTTCTGAGTTCGTCTTTAAAGAATGACTGGAAAGCTACATCTTCAACTCCTAATGCTTTAAATGGCTGTTTTATAAGATCCATCCAATAGAGTAAAATATCTGCCGCATCATCAATGATTTGGTCTGGATGTCTACGTTTCATATTACACTCTAGGCAATACATTTGTCCAGTTTTCTTGTGCTTTGCTAATACAACAATAGCACTAAAATCTGAAGTATTCTTCTTACCCATTGATGCATCAATTGCCGCAAAGAGCTCAAGTTCTTTAAACTGAGGTTTAATTTCTTCAAGTGTAAAGTATTGAAACCATTCCCTAAGGAATATCTGATTGTCTGGGTTTAAAGGATTGTTCTGCATCTCAGTATTAAAGGCTGCGTCTCCTTCTGCAACTTTCATAAGCATTAAGTCATAATAACTGTATTTTGCTTCCCATAGTACTTCTGTTCCCTCTAACATGGCTTCTTTGTGTAGGGCGAAGAAATTTTTAGCAGTTTCCAGCCTATTCTCATCCTCCATATTAGTGAGTAACTTTTCCCACTCATTCCAGAGCTCATATGCTTCGCTAAACTTAATTACTGCGGAGTATTTTTTGCTATTATATAGTGGGTTATTCAAAACGTCAGCTAATAACGAATCGTAATGCAGTACAGTTCCCAAGAAAACAAAGTCGGTATTTTTGTCGCCCACTTTAGAAAGAGCTTTGTAATACCAGTCCTTCAACTTCTTACGTTGTTCAGGACTTCTGACTGTTTCATCATCTTCCAAGTCATCACATATAACCAAATCTGGTCTGCTTGCCTTATTCTTAAGACCCCTTATCTTATTACCGCTACCAAGTGCTTTGATTTTAATGCCTGAACTTGTTTCAATGTTTTCAGCATTCCATACCTTACCTACAAGGTCTCCAAAGTCCTCTCTTAATAAAGTATTGAATTCTAATTCATCCTTAATGTTGGCTAAGAATGACATTGCCAGGTCCTGCGATGCTGATACTATTAGAATGAACCGCTTTAAGTTAAAGCAAACACAATACAGTGGGTACAAAAAGCCCAGTATAGTTGATTTAGCTGTACCACGAGGAACTGCTAAAGCATAATGGTGTTGCACATTCGATTCCTCTAAAATGACTCTCAAATCATCATATATCTTTTTATGCACTTCAGGTGATGGTAATGAGAAATACTCTGGGAAGTAAGTCTTGCCAAACTGAAGAATACCCTTTGAAGCGTATTCTTTTCTAATGCGTTTATTCTTCTCCTTCAGCAAGTTTAAGTAATCTCTCTTGCTCTTTGATTTGTCTATCCAGTTCAGCATCACTCATACCCCCTAAGTCCATATCTCCAGATACCCTGGTTTCAATCTTTTCAACGTAATTGCCTGCATATTTGAGCATGAGCTCCATTGCCTTTACGTTGCCACCAATAGCCTTATCTGCTAAAGCTTTGAATAGATTAGGGAGTTCGTCCTTCAGGCAACTATATGCTAGGTCAGTCACAGCTTTCTGAAAGTCTTCATTTCTCCGCCATCTCCATAATGTAGTTTGATTGATGCCCAACTCATCAGCTATCTCTTGTAGGCTCATCTCGTTATCTGGTCGAGCAAGCAGTTCAATAGCCTTCAACTGCTTAGCAGTAAATAACCTTTTACCTGACATATCTTATTACCCTCCTTTCTGTTTCGTTAATGTTATTTCAGGTTCCCTCGAACTTTAAAATTTGCCAAATCCGGTATTCAGGCAAATGCGTTGATAGGCAGGCTTACTTGACCTTGAGGCTGATTAATCCCACCCGCCGAACCCACCAAAGTCTAGCTCGTCTCCCCATCCACCGATGTCATCATCGTCGCCAAATAGTTCTTCATACATTATTTCTTCCATGATATCCCCAATATCAATTTCATCGCCATATTCATCATATATGGCAACTAGATCATATATAACTCTGTATTCTTTCATTCTTTTAAAGAATACATCAGCCTTCATGAATACAGACTTATTAAAACCTTGGAACTTCATTGTCAGTGCAGATAAATCATAACCTCGGTCTTCAAGTCCTTCCTTTAACTTTTTCATCATTCTTATTCGAGTCTTTCTATCTCCTGACATAATCTTTATTATACCCTCATCTAATCTACCTGATAATGCGGCTAAGGCACTTTCGCTAAGTATCATTCCTTTAGTAATAAGACTTATTAAACCCATATTCTCACTCCCATAAAGAAAGTAACCTATAATTATATTATAAGCTACTTTCTGATTGATTACGACCTTTATCGTATTGCTCTTAATGATATGATTTGTTGTGGGGCGGCATGTTATTCATGCCACCCAGTTTTGATTTCTTAAAACTCTTTGTGCCTTGCACAATTCTCGAACCAGTCTTTCAAGTCCATGGTCTGTTTTAGATGTATGAATGTCTTTATCTTAACCATTCCATCACATGATAAATAAAGTTTACCATTATCAATTACATAATCATCTGTCTGCACTAACCTTAAATTCTTTGGTACTATCGGCTCAGTAGTTGTCATTGCCTGAAACCATGTCTCGAAGTTATACTTAAAACTAGAATCTAATTCCTTTACACTCACATATTTAATCATATTCTTCTTCCTCCTACTTTATTAAATAATGTATGGTTGAGCAGTTGGCCGGTGTTTATTTAATCAAACACCTGGCCCCCTAGGTAAGTCTACTAATAAACTGCGTTCATGTTATTGCCCTCTTGACTATTACTATAGGCTATGCTATACTAATAATATAACGACTATGCCTCAAACACGATCAAATCCTGTTTTTACTACTTTTGAAAGTTTTGCTGGATCTATATAACGACCTTTTCTTAGATACTTGCTGTTTAGTTAAGTATCTTCTTTTTTGAACATATTAGTGATTTAATTATAAATCGTCCCACGTTATACTATTACCATTACTGCACTTTAATAGAGCTTCTCTTTGACGTTCTTTTTCTTCATATCTAACTTCTTTTTCTTCGGGCGATTTTGTTTCTTGGGGTTCATCTGTATTTATTACTTTTTTAGTTGGGTATATAAGTGCATCCAAAATTAATTCATGTTGTGAAGCAATATCAATAAAATCTTGTATTCTTTTTCTCGTGTATTTATCTTTTACAGTTTCTAGCTTTTGTTTCGCTAATACAATATAAGGCTCGCTAAATAACTCTACTTTAAACTCATATACGTCCCCAATATTTTCTTTAACTTTTAATAATCCAAGTTCTTTTAATGCTTTGATATTCTTACTCAAGTTTTCTTTGGTAATACTCACATATTGCAAGATTGCACTAAATGACCTTCTGAAATACATTGTATCTTTGTTGATACTAAAACACTCTGGCCCCTGCCAGTTATTTGTACTCTTGTAAGCATAATCAAATAGTAAGTCGGTTAATATCTTTGCTTGAGTTGACCCTAAAATATCTTCTAATGCAGGAAAACTAGGTCTCCATGCAAGAACTCGTCTTTCAGCCATCTTATCACCTCTATCTCCTATTACTTATAGTGTTACTTTAACTATTCTTGATTAGACTTGTTTTCTTTAGGGCCGGCATTTTTTTCATAATTGTCGATTACATTATCAAGTATTCTTCTTAACCCCTCAGACCAATTAACTTCAAGTCTATCGGCATATTTCTGTATGAAGTTGATTTGTCTCTGTGTCATTTTACACTGTTTGGTCTCCATTGCCATGTGTATAACCTCCTTTTACTATAATATAATTTGCTTATAATATAATTATACTACAATTGTGTTGAGTTGTCTATGATTTTCTTAAAGATATTTTTAAGAAGCTCATTGTGTACCGTTAATGGTTCGTTAACAGTACCGTTAATGGTTCGTTAACAGTACCGTTAATGGTTCGTTAACAGTACCGTTAATGGTTCGTTAACAGTACCGTTAATGGTTCGTTAACAGTACTGTTAATGGTTCGTTAACAGTACTGTTAATGGTTCGTTAACAGTACTGTTAATGGTTCGTTAACTAAATAATATATATATAATAATATAGTAGAATACTAGATATATAATAGAAAAAATAATAATAGGGTATTTGTAAATTTTTGTAATTTTCTTCTTCTTTCTCTTCTACTAAGGACAGAGCTCTAGTTCCAATAT
>Ga0209204_1003220_pt1 | contig 12263 bp, 10 predicted proteins | sample AD_JPNMR2_MetaG_FD_184425 | JGI IMG/M metagenome (GOLD analysis project Ga0209204, IMG submission 184425) | Active sludge microbial communities of municipal wastewater-treating anaerobic digesters from Japan - AD_JPNMR2_MetaG (SPAdes) (version 2) | ecosystem: Engineered > Bioreactor > Anaerobic... | reverse complement strand
CAAAAGGCGAAGACGTCGAAAAAGATATTGAAATTAAAAACACTCCTTCGTCTAATGAAGAAGAGGATGTTTTAACTGGGGAAGGTCAGTTAATGGTTGATGTTTATCAGACGCCGACGGAAATTGTAATTAAATCAGCAGTGGCAGGGGTTAAACCGGAAGATATCGATATTTCGATTGTAAACGATATGATCACTATCAAAGGTAAAAGAGAATTAGACGAGGATGTGAGGGCAAACGATTATTTTTATCAAGAATGTTATTGGGGATCATTTAGTCGTTCAATTATTTTGCCTATTGAAATTGATGGTGATCGAGTCAGTGCAAATTTAAAAAATGGGATTTTAACCATTCGTTTGCCTAAATTAGATAAAAATAGGGTGAAAAAAGTCAGAATTAAAACAGAATAGAAAAATTTTATATCTCCTATTTAAATTAAAATAGGAAAACAAAATAGAAATTGGGGCGGCGGCGATGATTTTTCTTTGAAAAATCATCGCCGTTTTGTCATTCTGAGCATTCTTCTTTTTGTCATTAATTTTTGACCTTTGATTTTTGATTTTTGATTTTTTTATTGTCATTCTGAGCGTGAGCGAAGAATCCCTCACTGCTGGGCATGGGATCCTTCGGGCTGCGCCCTCAGGATGACAAGAAAGAGAGCTGGCATGGGATCCTTCACTTCGTTCAGGATGACAAGGGGATAGTTTTAGGGTTTTGAATTATGGTTTTGAGTTTTAAGCTTTGAGTTTTGACTTAAACTTTTGCCTGCGTCGACTACCTCGGAAACTTTTAACTTTATTCCGTTTGTTTTTTTGATGCCATTTTTTCTACCAACCAGCCGCAAAAAATACCAATAATAATGCCGGCTGCAATATCTGACGGATAATGAACTCCACAATAAATACGCGCCAAACCTATTAGCGCGCCCAAAAATATAAACAGGGCGCCTAATTTTTTATTCTTGAGATACACCAAAGCAATCAGAGGAAAAATAAAAGTCATGTGGCCCGAAGGAAAAGAACCGCTAATATCATGATTGAATAATTGAGTGACGGGATGCGTTAAAAATGGTCGCGGACGATAATAAAAGAAACGGATGACTTCAGTAACAATTCCTCGACTTAAAATAATGGCCACAGCTGCTTGAATAATCCCTTTGAGCTGTTTCTGATACGCAAAGAAAAGATAAATTACTCCGGCAAGCAAAAGAATATACATAAAATATTCTGCCAAAAAAATCATAATTTGATCACACCAATGATTTAATCCAGCCGTGCTATTAATTTTTTGAAAAATTAGATAGTCCCAATTATTCATTTTCAAATTGATAATAATTTTTTACAAATTCGACCATTTTAATAATGTCAGTATAAACATCTTTAGAATTTAAGGCAATAAAGACAATTGGCCTTTTTTCCTCGCTTCCCAAAGACAACTCGAAAACTGAAAGCATTGTTTCGCCGCTGCCTGATGTTAATCCTATTTTGCCACCGACAAAATTAGGATCATCAGCAAAAAGATTTAAATTTTTAAGATTATAAGAGGGTTTGCCATAATAATCATTATCAAAAACGCCTTTGGTCATTCTTAAAACAAAACTGCGATTGAAATAAAGATACTTGGCTAATTGGTATAAATCGAGTGGTGTGGAAACGTTTTCTAAACTCACACCATTGGGATCAACAAAATGGCTATTGGTCATGCCAATACTTTTCGCCTGATCGTTCATCCAGCTCACTGTCTTCTCCGGTCCCAAAAATGCTGCCAGAGTGTTACCCGCCTCATTTGAAGATTCTACAAGAAGTAAGGCCAATAAATCAAAAATAGAAATTTTCTGACCAGCCTTCAAACGAGGAATAGAGGTAAAAACTAAAGCTCCCTGAGGAACGCGGGCATAATATTCTAAATTGGTATGATCCAAAACAACCAGAGATGTAATTAATTTCGTAATGGAAGCAATAGGAATAATTTGACTCCTGTTCTTTTCGAGAAAAACAAAATTATTTTTTAAATCAGCGGCGAGATAAGCTTGAGCAGTCAATTCGGGAATTTTGTATTGATAAGTGGAATTTTCTACTTCAAAGGCTTTTTTAAATACTAAAACCGGCATACCGACTTCGGCTAAGTTATAAATCTCTTTAGCGTCTTCATCGAAAAGTCGAATGCACCCTCCAGAATAAGTTGAAGCTACTGGTTTGCCAGAAGGATAATAAGGCCAGCCATGAATAAGAAAATTACCTTCAAAAACCAAACTATAAGGCATATAAACACCGGCAAAATTAGAATAGGCCTTTTTGTGTTTGGCTTCGATTTTGTATAAACCAACTGGTGTTTCCCACCACGAACCTTCACGGCCTTTTGCGCCAATTGGCACTTCTTTAATTATTTCACCTTGTTTAAAAACTCTAAGTTTCATTTGATCTAAATCAGCCGTTATAAAATCCATCTTTTGTTCAATAAATTTTTCTAAAACATTATTAAAAAAATCCACATCGCCTAACTGAGGCCATACTCCATATTGAAATTCAATATTATTATCAGATGAACCATCAATAATAATGGTATAATTTTTAACTTCTTTTTTGGGACTATAATAAATTAAAGCCGCAAGGGCCACCGCTATTACTAAAATTAAAATAAGCCATGGTAAAGGAATTTTTTTAAAAAAATCACTCATAGAATAGTTACTCTGCGTCCCTTAATTACAATTCGGCCTTCAGCAAACGCTCTTATACCCTGACATAAAACTTCGTCTTCTTGCTGATGAATTTTTTCTTCCAAGCTTTCTACGGTATCGTCATCTTCAACAACGACGGCACGCTGAAAAATAATGGGGCCGGTGTCAACACCTTCATCAACAAAGTGCAAAGTACAACCTGTAATTTTGACTCCGTATTCCAAAGCCTGTTTTGGCGCATCGAGCCCCGGAAAAGCCGGCGACAGCGCCGGATGAATATTTATAACCGCATTAGGAAAATATTTAAGAAATTCTTTGGAAACAACCAAATCCCACCCAGCCATCACCACCAAATCAATTCCCCTTTCTTTCAGCATCTTTCCTAATTCATCATCAAAAGCCAGACGGTCCTTGCCCTGAGCCTTCCAATCAGAAAGACGAAAATAAAAGGCTTCGATGCCTTGCTCTTTTGCCCATTCTATGCCGGGTGATTCTTTTTTATGAGAAACGACCAGTGCTAATTCTGCCAAAGGATAATCCTTGACACAATTATAAATAGCCGGCAATCGCCCGCCCCGACCAATTAAGGCACAAATTTTAATTTTTTTCTTTGTTTCTTGAGACATTAATTATAAATGTTTTTAATCTATCAAATTAATCTTTCTCTTTTTCGCTTTTGTTTTGTTTAGATTGCCCTAAATTTTCTAAAAATGTCTTGGAATTTTTATAATCTCCTTTTTTAATCATTAAATCAGCTCCTGTTGTTTTTAATGCTTCGTTATATTTATCTTCAGAGCTATGAGCAATAATTAACGGCTGCAAAACATCTTCCATCTCTCTAATTTTTTTAATAACATTGCCACCGTACTGCAATTCTTCTATAGTATCATCCTCTAGCCAAGCATCCATAAAAATTACCTTTGGCAAGGCTTTCTTTTCTTCTTTTCTCCGATTAATCTCGGCTAAAGCTTCGGCTGCCGTACTAAAAATCTTCCCTTTTAAATGATATTGATCTATTGTTTTTCGCCACATTCCCATTAAGCTGCGTATTATTTCAGTTGAATCGTCTATAACCCAAAATTCCGAATCATCCAAAGGAATTTTTTCTTTTTGTTCTTGTTTTCTATCAATAGGAATTTGATCTTGTTGAGTCATTAATTTTATTATAAATCTTTGCAATAATAATTCAAATAATTAAAACGGTTGACTTTCTTAAAAAAACGCTTATCTTAAAAGAAAAGGTCGTAGAATGTTTCATCTTTTTAATAGCCGAGTAAAAACATTTTTTATGCCTAAAAAAAATTCAACCTTACAAAAGAAAGCTCTCAAGCTTATCTTGGACAATGTCGCTAATCTCTCCGATGAAAATTTGATTCAAATTATTGAAATCGGAGAAAAATATTTAATTGAAAATCCGACTTTAAAACAACAAGCCGAAGATATTAAAAAGCTTTTTGAGCAAAAACATCCGGCCTTAGACTTGGTGCGCCGAACCTTAAATAGTATTTCAAAAGAATGTCGCGATAAATTAATTGAAAATCTAATCATCAATGCAATGGTCATTGAAAATCAACGGCGCCAAAAACTCGCCAAAGAACTCGGTTTTGGATTGCCTTGGTTTTTTGTTATGAGCCCTACAGCGCAATGCAATCTTAATTGCCGTGGTTGCTATGCGGGAAGATATATTAAAGACGAAGGACTGCCTTTTGAATTAGTGGATCGCATTCTGAATGAAGCTAAAGAGCTGGGAATTTATTTCGTGGTGATTTCCGGTGGTGAACCTTATTTCTGGCCGCATATTCTAGAAGTGTTTGAGAAACACAATGATATGTACTTCATGACTTATACCAATGGAACATTATTAACGAAAGAAATGGCTAAAAAACTGGCAAAATTAGGGAATGTTGCTCCCGCTATTTCTATTGAAGGATTTGAAAAAGAGACTGACGACCGCCGTGGCCCCGGAACTTTCAAAAAAATTATGGAAGCGATGGATAATCTTAAAGAAGCTGGCGTGCCCTTTGGTTTTTCCGTCACTCCCACGAAATTAAATGTAGAAGCGCTTATGTCGGATGAATTTGTTGATTTAATGATCCAAAAGGGATGCTCTTTTGGATGGTATTTCCAATATGTCCCCGTAGGCCGCAAACCCGATGTTAATTTAATGGTTTCACCTGAAGACCGCAACAGATTAAGAATGAGAACTAATGAAATTCGAAATACCAAACCGCTTTTTGTTGGTGATTTCTGGAATGATGGCCCTTATGCGGGTGGTTGCATTGCTGGCGCTCGACCCGGTGGCTATTTCCACATCAACTGCAATGGTGGAGTAGAACCTTGCGCTTTCCTGCAATTTTCCGTTGATAATATAAAAGATAAGCATCTTTTGGATGTTATTCGCTCACCATTTTTCCAAGCCTTTCAAGAAGCGCAACCTTATTGTGAAAATGGAAATCTGCTTACTCCTTGCGCCTTAATCGATAATCCGGAGGTATTGAGAAGAATTGTAAAAGAATACAATGCAAAACCTTCGTATGAAGGCGCGGATGATGCTATTTGCAATCCAACTATTTGTCATTTCTTGGATGAATATTCAAAGGCTTATAAAAAAATTGCTGATCCTGTTTGGGAAAGCGGAATGAATAAGAAATACAAACATTGGAAAGAAAAGGCAGCGGAAAGCGCGAAAAAAAATAATAAAAAGGATTAGAGATGAGAAAAACTGCGGGCGAACGCCCGCAGTTTTTCTCATCTCAATTAAAATAATTATTTTCCTTTTAAAGATTCACGCAAATAACGTGATCTTGCCCTTTGCAATGCTTCTAAATGCAAAATGGCGCTTTCGTTAGAAGTGCCCATATTTCCCAACAACCGAAAACTATTTTCGCCAAAAGTTTTTTCCATTAATCGAGCAATGGGCAAAAGTTGACCGGTAAAATGAGCATTAAGAAACAGCTTGTATACTTCATTGGAAGTTTTAAATTTATCTGGATATTGCTTTTGAATTTCTTCACAAACATATTTTAAGGTTCTGCGATGAGCCGGATAAGAAAATGTCTCATAGTCTCTACCTTCTTCATCGACCCAAATAATATCTTCTTCGGGAATCCCATTTTGTGTAGCAATTTTTTTCTTTAAAGCTTTGGCCTTTTCAGAAGCCAGTCTTCTCTTTTCTAGAGCTAATTCCGGCAAATTAAGCAATTTTGGGAAAAATTCTTTTTCTGCTTCAGATACAATCGCCTCATGAAGACCGGAAAAATGAAAATGAAATTGATTTTTTCTATTAGCTTGTTGAGAAGAATAAGCTGTCACGCCGTGGCGATAAAGCGAACCGCGGACTTTCAGCGTGTCTTTTTCTTCTTCGACTTGCACCGACAAATGACCTTTCAAATGAAGCAACTCATGAAAAGCGCTAATGCCAAAGTAAAGCGGATTATCTCTAAACTGTGCATCATTAAAAATTATTCCCTGCTGAACACAAAAACTAGCCGCCACCGTATCATTGGCAAATAATTCCTTATAGGGTTTAGGAGGAACAATATGAAAATTTTCAAAAGGCACGCTGTAGGGTTCGCGGCCAGCTTCTCTCATTAGTCGAGAAGTCTCCTGATCAGCCAATTGAATAATTACTAGCTCTTTTTCTGATTTTGGCCTCTCATAACGAAAAAGCATCGCCTGCTCTTTTGGAGACAGAGAATCAAAGTGATCAAATAAAGCACGCTCAATATCGCGTTTGATAGACTCTTTTGCTTCTTCCGAAGCCCCTCCTATAGCTTTTATTTCAAAACCTTTACTCATATTATTAATTATAACATATTTAAAAGAAAAAATCAAGAGCAACTACCTCGTTGTATCGCTGGTTTAAACTTATTAATCATTGCACTCCAGTTTATCAAAGTTCCATTAATAAATAACAGGTTCATTTTTACTCCGCTACCTCCGAGCCGCGCGAAGCGCGGCAAGAAAATTCGGTTCGAACTAATTTAAGAATACACCACCAGATAGGATTTTTCAAACAACTTGGAAGCCGTCTCATTTCGTTCAGCGAGTTCCGATCGCTTGAAAACTAGCGGAGGAGGTGAGATTCGAACTCACGAGGGGATTGCTCCCCAACGGCTTTTCGAGAGCCGCGCCTTAAACCACTCGGCCACTCCTCCAAAAAGATTAAATCAAAAATACCAGATCCTAATCCAAACAAATTCAAATATTCAAATAAGTTAATTGGTTTTGGGTTATGGTGTTAAGTTTTGACATTACGGTTTTGATTATTTTATTCATTGAAATTTGCCCCCGCCTTCGAGTGACCGAAAGCAAATCGGACAAGTAATTAGCATGGCTACTCCAGCTCTACCCAATCACCATTGTTGGGCACTTCCGTAAAAATACCAAAGTTATCTCGCACTTTTTGGGCTAAGGTATTAGCCGCTGTTTCTTCGCCATGAACCACAAACAATTTTTTTAAACGAAATCTTAATTCTTTAATCCATTGAAGAAGCATCTTTTGATCCGCGTGGGCGGAATATCCTGTAATCTGTTGCACTCTACAATTTACTTTAACTGTTTCATTGTGAATTTCAACCTCTGAAGCGCCTTCTAATAAACGACGCCCTAAAGAATTTTCAGCCTGATAGGAAACAATTAAAAGGATGCTATGCGGATCGGGTAAATATCTTTTCTCGTGATGTAAGATGCGACCCCCCTCTGACGAACCAGAACCAGCCAATATTACTTTTGGCGGCGGGACAGCATTAATCGCTTTTGATTCTTCGGTAGTCAATGTAAATGTTAAGCCGGGAAAATTAAATAATCCCCTTCCATTGCCAACAAATTTAAAGGCTTCAATTTTGATATAATCCAAATATTTTTGATAAACTTCTGTCACCTTAATCGCCAAAGGACTATCCATAAAAATAGGAATCAGGGGCACGCGATGATGAACAACCAGTTCATTTAACTCAACCAGAATTTCTTGAGTTCGCTCTACGGCCAACACAGGAATCATTAAAACTCCGCGATTAGCAATAATTTCTTCAACGGCATCCTCTAGCAATTCTTTCCTAATTTCTGCATCTTCATGAACCCGATCACCGTACGTTGATTCTACTAGGCAATAATCCGCTTCTTCGCTAATAATATCTGTATCTGGCAATAACAAGTTGAAGGGGTTGCCTAAATCGCCCGAAAAAATAATTTTTGTTTCTCGACCGTTGTCTTTTTTAATTTTTAATAAAACGATTGCCGATCCTAAAATATGACCAGCGTTGTAAAAAATAAAAGAAATGTTTTGCGAAATTTGTACTTCTTGATAATAAGGACTAGGGCTAAATAGCTTCAGCGCTTCGTTCATTTCTTCTCGCGTATAAAGCAAGGGGAGGCCTTGTGTTTCTGCAGCATCTTCCATAAGATTATAGGCGTCTTCCCAAAGCAAAACACAAAAATCAATAGTTGGAGGAGTGGCATAAATTTTCCCTCTAAAACCGTTTTTATAAACAAATGGGATTAAGCCGCTATGATCAATGTGAGCATGGGTTAAAACAATCGCTTTAATTTCTTCGGCTTGAAATGGTAATGGCTGAGCATTAATTTGACTCCGAATATCGCGATGAATGCCGCAATCGATTAATATTTTTTCATTTTTATATTCTACTAAAAAACAACTTCCCTCGACCTCCTTCGCGGCTCCATAAAAATAAAGTTTGATTTTGTCATTGCTTATTTTGTTTTCAATCTGCTGATTTGCTCTGGATTTTTTTTTCGCAGAATTGGTAGATCTGTTTTTTTTAATCGTTTTTGTCTTTTGATTCGTAATGGATTTATTCTTTGGCATTTTGTTTATTTTGATAAATTCCTGACTTTTTAAGAAAGGCGACGGCTTGAAGAAAATATTTTTTTACATTATTAAAAGTTAATGTTTTTAGAGTCTCTTCAGTTGTAAACCAACCTCCTTCCAAATGCTCCAACGAAATTTGAATTTTTTTCTCTTTCGTTTCTCCTAATAAAAAAATGACTTTTTTATGAACCATCTCGTCCTCTCCTGTATATCGTTTATTATTAAACCAATAATCGAGCGTCTTTTGAAAATGAGGAATGATTTTAAAGCTTTTAATTCCTGTTTCCTCCAAAACCTCTCTTCTTATAGTTTCCTCTATTTTTTCATTTTTTTCAATATGTCCCTTGATAAAATCCCAGTGACCGGCTGGATAATGAAGTAGCAGCCACAGACATTTTCCTTTTTCTCGCCGAAAAAGAAAAATACCTACTGAAATTTCGAATTTTATTTTTTTCTTTTGTTTGCTTTGATTAATTTTAGCATTTCTGGCCATAAACGTGTATTAATAATATCATTCTTGGTAGCCCAACCGCGCCGTGCTTGAGCAATACCAAATTTTAGATAGTTCAGATGAGTTGTCGAGTGCGCATCAGAATCAATCGAAAGTTTTACCCCTGCTTCAATTGCCTTTTTAATGTGTTCGTCTTTGAGATCCAACCGATCCGGATAAGCATCAACTTCCAGACAAGTTCCATTTTTGCGAGCTTCGCTAATAATGGCTTCAATATCAATTTCATAAGGTGGCCGCTTTAAAACGACTCGCCCAGTGGGATGAAAAATAATATCAACTAAAGGATTACGGATGGCACTACAAATTCTTTCGGTCATTTCTTTTTTGCTTTGATTAAAATTTGAATGAACTGCTGCTGCCACCAAATCTAATTTAGCTAAAACATTTGCTTCAATATCCAAACTGCCATCTTTTAAAATGTTCACCTCGGCGCTTTTTAATACTTTAAAATCAATCCCTTCTTTTTCAAGTCGACGATTAATCCCATCAATCTCCTGCATTTGTTTTAATAATTTTTTTTCATCGCAACCGCCAGTCATTGCCAAGCTTTTAGTATGATCCGTGATTGCAATGTATTTCAGGCCCTGCTTTAAAGCTTCTCTCACATATTCTTCAATAGAGTTTGCTCCATCGCTCCAATCAGTTTGAATTTGAAGATCGCCTTGAATGTCATTATAGCCAATTAATTTTGGTAATTGATGCTTGGCCGCGAGTTCAATTTCGCCCCAGTCTTCTCGCATTTCCGGTTCAATGTAATCCAATCCTAATGCTTCATAAATTTCTTCCTCTGTTTTTCCGGCTAACCTTATCTCTTTTTGATTTTTGATTTTTGATTTTTGATTTTTAAATAGTCCGTATTCATTTAATTTATAACCCTTTTTAATGGCAATTTCCCGCAAATGGATACCGTGATCTTTTGATCCAGTAAAATAGTTTAGAGCTGCTCCAAATGATTCTTGAGGCACTACTCTTAAATCCACGTCTAATCCGTTTTTTAACCGAATAGCGGATTTTGTCTCACCGTGAGCTACTACCTGAAAAACATCCGGCAGATTAACAAAATAATCCATTACTGGCATTGGATTGTCAGAAATAATTAAAATATCAAGATCTCCGATTGTTTCTTTCATTCTTCTTACTGAACCAGCGGCAGTAATCTTTTTCACTTCTTTTAATTTAGACAACCGGGTCACGATCGATTCTACTTGAGGATAAATAAAACCCAGAACAAAACGATGGCCTCCCTGCTTTAAAAACTCGATGCTCTTTAAAATGTTTTGCTCGGTTTTTTCGCCAAAGCCCTCAATTTTTCTAATTTTTCCTTCGCGAGCAGCCTTTTCTAAATCAGCTAAATTTTTGATTTTTAATTTTTCATAAAGTTTTTTCAGGGATTTTGGACCTACGCCTTCTACTCGTGTTAAACTATCGAGATCAAGAGGGTATTTCTTTTTGAATTGTTCGTAATATTTCAATTTGCCTGTTTTTAATAATTCTTCAATTTTTTCAGCAATTGAAACTCCAACGCCGGGGATTTCTTCAATTCCTTTAATGCCTTGCTTTTTATAAATATCCTGAAGTGGCACATCTAACGCTTCAATAGCTGAGGCTGCTTTTTCATAAGCCCTCGGTTTAAATGGCTCATCTTCCATTTCTAAATAAAAAGAAAGATCGGATAAAATTTTGGCAATTTCCCAATTATCCATTTTTTTTATTATAAATCTTTCTGTTCAAATAATAAACATCGCATCACCAAAACTGAAAAAACGATACTTATTGTTAATCGCCTCTTCATAAGCTTTAAAAATTAACTCTCGGCCAGCAAAAGCAGAAACAAGCATCATTAGCGTTGATTTTGGCAAATGAAAATTTGTAATTAAAGCATCAATAAATTTAAAATGGTAACCGGGATAAATAAAGAGATCAACAAATTTCTGACCGCTTCTTAAAATGCCCCGACAAGTAGCAAAACTCTCGAGGGCACGAGTGGAAGTCGTTCCTACGGCAATGATCCTTTGATGATTTCTTTTGGCTTGATTCAAAGAATGAGCAGTTTTTTTATCAATCTCCACCCATTCCGATTCCATTTTGTGCTCCTCGATATTTTCCACTTTCACTGGTTGAAATGTGCCCAAACCAACATGCAAAGTGACATATTTAAAAATAACGCCTTTTCTTTGGAGTTTTTTAATTAAACGAGGGGTAAAGTGAAAACCAGCTGTCGGTGCTGCTACTGATCCTAAATGTTTAGCATAAACTGTTTGGTATTCTTTAAGATTAGAAAGCCTTTTAATATAGGGTGGCGTCGGCGCTACCCCAATTTGATAAATAATTTTTTTTAATTTTTCGCCTTGCTGATTAAAACGAATCAGGCGTTCATAATTAATCTCCTTTTTAACTTCAGCTTCTAAACCATGCGGAAAGATAATTTTTTGTCCCTCCTTTAATCCCGGCCTGCCAATAACAAACCATTCTTTTGACCACTGATAATTTTTTAAATTTTTAACGTTGGGCCGAACCAGAAGCACTTCAATTTTACCTCCGGTTTCCGGTTTAGTACCAATGAGACGCGCCGGGATTACTTTGCTATTATTTAAAACCAAAACATCGCCTTTTTGCAAAAAGCGATCGATTTGATAAAAATAAGTATGCTGAATTTCGCCAGTCTTTCTATTAACTACCATTAATCGAGAATGATCACGAGGAGAAATTGGTTTTTGAGCAATTAATTCTTTAGGCAAATAATAATCAAAGTCTTTTAACTTCATCTTCTGAAAGAATTTTTATTGAAAAATTAACTGATCACCAACAGCAATTTCTGTATTGCTATCAATCAATATCCCACATTCTTTTCCTTCTGAAATTTCTTTAACGTCTATTTTACTGGACTGCAAATTAACAATTTTTCCATGACCAATAATTTCTTCGCCTCGCTGAATTTTTACTTGAGCTCCCTTCACAATTCTTCCTTCAATAACTCGTCCACCAATTAGTTGCTCACTGCGTTTTTTGCTAAATAAAGCCAAAATTTCGACTTTGCCTTTAATAGGCGGCTCTTGAGGTTTAAAAAGATTTTCTATTTCTTGCTTTAAAAATTTCTCCATTTCGTAAATAATATCAAAAACGTAAACACGAATATTCTTAGCCTGAATGATAATTTGAAGATCTTTGGGAATTTTAACCCGAAAACCTAAAATGGTTGCTGGTGCTGTCTCCGCCAAAGCAATATCCGAAACAAAAATATCACC
>Ga0209204_1003210_pt1 | contig 12308 bp, 10 predicted proteins | sample AD_JPNMR2_MetaG_FD_184425 | JGI IMG/M metagenome (GOLD analysis project Ga0209204, IMG submission 184425) | Active sludge microbial communities of municipal wastewater-treating anaerobic digesters from Japan - AD_JPNMR2_MetaG (SPAdes) (version 2) | ecosystem: Engineered > Bioreactor > Anaerobic... | reverse complement strand
CCCTGATTCGACGGCCCTCTCGAACTTACGCATATAGGTTCGGACCCGAGACTTGACGGACTTGTTCCGCTGCCTGCGTTTCTCCGAACGTTCTATATCTTTTATGCTGGATTTGATATTGGCCACAGACATCACCTCCATTGAAACTTGTTGTAGCATCATAGGATCTTATCATCAATATTACTCTAGGACAAGGGATTCCGCAAACCTTCTCAACTAGGAAAGCACAGCAAGATAGATAATCTCGTATAGACAAACACCGGGTCTTTTCAAGACCCTAGGTCGTCCCATATTGATATTATATGGTGCTTCTTAAGAATGATTTTTAGAGGTGATAACCACGAGTTACTTTGGGCGGATCATGACCTCAGACGCAGTCTACCTTACATTTAGCCCCATGAAATGGAGAATATCAGGGCAGTAATATAAATAATTGAGGGCTAATGCGGCTTGCTCCCATGAGATGTTTTTACTAGCAAAGGCTTCTGCTATCTTTTGGTATTCGGGCGGTGGCTCGCATGGTATGTTATCGGACAACGCGGTAATAATGAGGGACTTTGTGGAATATACAAAGTGGACGTTGCTACAGTCTATGCCTAGGACATCGATCATTTCATCGACCCGTGAGTGATCTGTTCGAGCGAATACGTATGTTTCGTCGTCTTTGAGTAGTGGGTATACAAGAAGATTCATGAGGTCATCTCTCAAGAATTCGTTAACTAACTTTCCTGAAAAAGCACACATGTTACCGATAAAGGGTGTGTGAAGCACATTTGCAACAGCTGTCATAAGCTGTTCTTCGGTCACAAAGTTATGCTTTATCAAGACTTCTCCGACCTGTACGTGTTCTTGGCGACTTATCTCCAAGGCTTTGGCAAGTGTATTCGGATCGATATACTGTTTTTCCAAAAGGACATCGCCGATTCGCCGATAGTAACGATATAACACATGCTGGTCTAAAAACTTATGGTCAGTTTTGTTCCACGCGATTCTTGGCTGCTTTTGCGTTGTTCTGAGGTTAGGGCCTAACAGTCTGAGTCGCCAGGCTTTGGCGGTAGCGGTTATGTTTATCATGTTTCCCCAGAGAAGTCGTATTGGCATTAAAGGAGGCAACAGACACGCTACTGCCATGCTTCGAAGTCCGTAAAGATTCGCGATAGCTACGGCGCGTGTAACTTGCCGCCAAACCATGAGGAACGTTAGCAAGACACATGAGTACCATATGAACGAACCGGTTTCGTAGATGGTAGGTAAATCGAAGACCAAAGATAAGAGAAAGTAGACGAAAAGCAAGTAGCTTGGTATAAGGATTAAATTGCTGAATTTTGCTTTTACGTCTTTGCAGACCGAGTATTTTTCGATTAGCGTGAGTCGGGAGTCCTTGAATATCTCGGATAGGTTTATCGATTCCATTGTTATACCATAAATCCAACGAGTCTTTTGCGACACCGCGGTTTTAAAAGTATCTGGAAAAAAACTTCGGGTTGCAACGTAGTCCCAGATCATCGTATTATCATCTTCAAGGCGCGGGACCTTCTCAAGGACGTAGTGGATATCGAAACCTTCTCGGGCAAGTATCAGCGACAATTTGTAATCTTCGGTTAGTGTATCTTCTGGAAACACGCTGTTATAGTCATAATGCTCTAGAATCTTCCGTGTCAACACAAAACCTGTTCCCGCAGAGGGCACTATAGCCGACGTTGCTAGTCGGGTTGGCATCATCCTGTAATGATTTTCGGCGAACTCATCGGCATAGGTGCCCGTAGTCATTCCGGCTAAGATGTTTCCTAACCGTGGTTTTCTTTGAAGGGGTATTACAGGAAACTGCAATGCGTCGTGATCATCCAGAAGATAGTTGGTCATTTTGAACTCGTACGGATGAACTACGTCTTCGGCATCATGAACAGTGAGAGAAGCAAACCTCTGGTTGTGGTTTTCTTCATATTCTTTAACATAACGAATTATGTTATTCAGATTATGTGCTTTAGTTGTAGGACCTGGTTGTGGATTCATGACCATATGCACATTGTTATACTTGGATTCGAGTTTTTGCACTGCTTCTACGGTTGGCAGGTCATTGGGGTAAACGCCAATGAATATATGGAACATAGAGCGCGGGTATTGGACAGAAGCAATCATGTGGTCAATAACTGCTTCGATAACATTTTCCTCGTGCCAAGCGGCAACTACAATAGCAAGCAACCTTGGAGGGATCGTGTCCAACTTTTCCAAGGGCACAGATGGTTCGAGTCTGTTGGGTAGATTTGCTATGCACAACAAATCCCAAACCAAGTCGTCGATACTTAAGATGATATAGCAAAACGCAGTTACGGAGCCGATTATATAAAGGATTTCTTTCATGTGTTCCCCTCGAAAAAACGCGCTAACCTGCGTTGAGATCTACGCAATTGTACACACATAACTAGGAAAGGTCAACAATTAATGCGCGCTAGATCTCTTTTGCTTTTTGAGCATATGTGTCTACCGTTTTTATGAACTGGATCATGGCGTTTACAGGGCTGGCATTAGGGTTCCCTTGAACTTTTTTGGCCTCTTCAATTGCTTTTTCTATTTCAACTATAACTGCAAGGGCTTTACTGTGAAAAGGCTCGGCGTCAGAATCTGGGGTAACTTTTTCCAGGGAGGCTTTGGCTGATTCAATATCCTTTTGAACTGCGCTCAGATCTGCCTTTATTTGGCTACCCAGATAGTAAGAATCCCAAAAATCTATCAGAGAAGCCATGGCTTTTTCGGCTGCTTCAAAAGCCTGCTTCACTGCTTCGACAGTTTTCTGGTCCCCTGGTATCGTAAAGGTTTTGGACTCTACATCAAAAGTAGTTACGTAAAGATGTTCATCCTCCTTTAACAATCCTAGTAGTTTGGGTTTGGCCGCTCCTGCAAATCTAGACGCCGAATCTCTTGAGCCTGTGATGCAGCAAAGCACCCTATACAAAGGGTCCGGGCTTATTACGGCTGCGGATACACCTTTTTCAATTGCCATATTCACAGCTCTATCTGCGTATTCCCGAGTTGAATAAGCGCCAAGCTGGGCGATGTGCATAGACAGGGGTTTTAGAGTTACTTGAGCCGACGCAGTTGAATTTCCTGTTGAATCGCCTGGAGGAGGTTGTTCATCTGGTGGAGGGACAGGTTCCTGAGAAGTGCCGGTTCCTTCTGGTTCCGCACCGTTGAAGGGGCCCCGTTCAAGCCACGAAGCCAGGAAATATTTGCCTGTTGCGTACCCCAAACCTACCATTACCACAGCCAGCACGAGGACCTTCACGATCCCAGATGAAACCTTCTGTTTCTTCTTGCGAGTTCTTCTCACGGGTACACACCTCTCGCTGGGATACCATTTTTGATTGCTGTTTCCGATATTTTCTTTTTCAATCTAACTAGTACTACAGATTACACCTATTCTCCTCCATACTCTGGGATACCGAACTTTTTGCGAACAAAAGTCCTGGCCGGCCCTACAAGGTACAAAGACCCACAACATATCACTACGTCATTAGACGATGCTTTAGAGATAGCAAGTTCCATTGCTTTGTCTAAGTTTTCTTCCACAGTCACTTTCTCAACATATTTTTCTACTTCCTGGGCAAGGATGAAAGGGTCCAAAGCCCTAGGTGTGTGAGGTTTGGTCACGATGACTTCTTGGCATAGGGGACAGATAAAAGAAGTAGATTCTTTGTAGCATTTATCGCCTAGAATTCCGTATACGCATATTATTCTTCTTCCTTCAAGTTCCTTGAGGAAATCTGCAAGAACTTGTGCGCCTTGTGGGTTATGAGCTGCGTCCAGTATTATGAGGGGATTTTTGTGCATTACCTCTAGGCGTCCAGGCCATTCGGTCCGCGCCGTACCTACCTTAATACCTTGATGATCTAAGGCTATAGGTAGAGTAGCGCTTTCTTCCTCACTATTTTGGACTGTAAAGCGCAAAGGTTTTACCCTAGCAGCCTCAAGAGCCGCTACGGCCAAGGCCGCATTTAGTTCCTGGTGTTTTCCTAAAAGAGGTACATATATATGGTCGTACCTGTAATCGGGCCCAATTATATCTATAGTAGGACCTCTAAGAGGAGAAAGGTCGTCTGATCCTATTGTTTCGGGATGTACTTCTTCCCAGGTGACATTAGCAAAAGGCGCTTGCCCTACGATTACAAGGTCAGAGTCTGATTGGGCGGCCCGTTTTCTAATCACTTCGAGAGGTTCTTCCTCTACCACTCCTGTCACTACAGGCACTTTTGGCTTTATGATCCCCGCTTTTTCAAAAGCGATTTCTGAGAGGGTGTTCCCTAACTGGGTCATGTGGTCGTAACCTATTGTAGTTATTACGGAAACTGCTGGCGTTACAACATTAGTGGCATCAAGCCGCCCTCCCAGACCTACTTCTAAAGCTACGTAGTCGCATTCTTCCTGGGCAAAGTACAAAAATGCTAAAGCGGTGTTAATCTCAAACTCGGTGGGATGGTCGAAACCTTCCTTTAATATTTGTTCCACAGCAGGTCGAACTTGGGAAACCAGCTCCACAAGTTTCTCTTTTGGGATCTTCTTGCCGTTTATCATCATTCTCTCGCGGTAGTCTTCCAAATATGGGGAGATATACATGCCCGTTCTGTAACCAGAAGTACTGAGTATGGATGCTACCATGGCGGTTACAGACCCTTTTCCGTTGGTCCCTGCTATGTGGATAAACTTGGCATTTTTCTGGGGGTTACCCAAAATCTCAAGCAGTCTAGTGATCCTTTCCAAACCTAACCTAGAACCAAAGCGCATGCTAGAGTGAATCCAGTCCAGAGCTTCTGCGTATTGACTCTCAACATCTTTTGCCACGTGATCTCCCCACCTTATTAAGAAATTCGAATTTGATTAAGCATGGATATGCGTTTTTTTACAGTCTCCAGTTTCTCGATATTCTCTTGGTGCCTCTTTTTTTGTTTCTCTACGATATCCTCAGGTGCTTTTGTCAGGAAGTCTTGGTTACTGAGACGTTCTTCAGTTCTCAAAACATCCTCTTCAATTTCAGACGCCAGTTTTTCGAGCCTCTTGATTTCTTCGTCTATGTTTATGACGCCTGCAAGGGGCAAGAATACTTCTGCGCCTTTGGCCACTGACGCAAGAGCCTTTGCAGGTGGATTTACGTCTGGTTCTTTAAGTAAGATTTCCAATGGATCTGCCCATGCAAGGCGCTTGATGTATGGGGCAAACTCCTCCCACTTTTTCAGCTCATCTACTAGCATTATAACTTTTTCCCTTTTGCCAGTTGGGATATTAACCTCTGCTCGCATATTACGTATACCTCGGATGACCTCGATTAATGCGCCTATGTCCTCCTGTGCGGCCGTATCTACGTGGAAATTTCCAGGTAAGGGGTATTGGGAAATCATGATGCTGTCCTCACCTTTTCCTTTAGGCAGATAAGACCAAAGCTCTTCGGTAATAAAAGGAGCGAAGGGATGCAAAAGAGCCAGAGAAGTTTTGAGTACGTAATATAGGACGAATTTGGTTTCTTCTTGATTTTCCGAGTTGCTCAGTTCTTCTTTGGAAAACTCGATATACCAATCGCAGAAGTCATCCCAGATGAAGTGGATAATAGCATCTAAGGCCTCACCTGGCTCGTATCGTTCAAGGCTATCGTGGACCGAGGATATTGTGAGTTCCAGCTGAGACAGGATCCATGTAGAAGCGGGCATGGAAATATTTTGGTCCAACTGAAAAACATTTTCCTCACCGCCTTCTAGCCATATTTCACCGGGACTCCAGCCTTCTAGATTTGTGAAACAATATCTGGCTGCATTCCACAGCTTATTGCAGAAGTTCCTGGCTCCTTCTATCTTTTCGTCGTAAAAGCGCATATCGCTGCCCATAGAAACCCCACTCACTAGGGATACGCGCAAGGCGTCTGCGCCGTAGTCTTCTACTACATCTAAGGGATCTATTCCGTTCCCAAGGCTCTTAGACATCTTTCTTCCTAAGGCGTCCCTGACCAGACCGTGTATGAGTACGTGATGGAAGGGAGGCTGGTCAGTAAACTCTATAGACATAAAGATCATCCTTGCCACCCAGAAAAATATTATGTCGTACCCTGTGATAAGTATGTCGGTGGGGAAAAAATATTCCAGTTCAGGGGTGTGATCTGGCCATCCCAATGTGGAAAAAGGCCAAAGGGCAGAAGAAAACCAAGTGTCCAAAACGTCTTCGTCTTGATAGACTTTCCCCCCGCATTTTGGGCACGATTTAGGCTCAGATCTTGCGACTATCATTTCGTCGCAATCTTCACAGTACCACGCGGGAATCCTGTGACCCCACCAAAGCTGCCTGGATATGCACCAATCTTTTATATTGTTCATCCAGTGTTCATATATCTTAGTGAACCTTTCAGGGACGAACTTAACGTTACCTTCATGAACTACCTTAAGGGCAGGTTCTGCCAAGGGCTTCATTTTTACGAACCACTGTTCTGATATGAGTGGCTCTACAGGTGAACCGCATCTTTGACAATGGCCCACGGCGTGTTTTATAGGTTCAGTTTTTACCAGGTATCCGTACGCTTCGAGATCCTTGAGTATTTGTTGGCGACACTGGTATCTATCCATTCCTTCATATTTATCTGCCTCTCGGGTCATTTTTCCTTCTGTATCAATTACAGATACCAAAGGAAGGCCATGCCTTATGCCTATCTCAAAGTCATCAAGGTCGTGGGCTGGGGTTACCTTGACCGCCCCTGTGCCGAATTCAGGGTCTACAGATTCGTCTGCTACGATAGGTATAATGCGACCTACCAACGGCAAGACGGCGTATTTGCCTATAAGTTGTTTGTACCTAGGGTCATTTGGATGCACCGCTACTCCAGTGTCTCCCAACATGGTCTCAGGTCTCGTAGTCGCTACTTCAATAAACTGCTGGTAATTGTGGGCAGGTTTCCATGGGAAGCCTTTATCTTCCCCTTGCTGAACGTGGGATGCGTCTATTACCGGATATCTTACGTAGTACAAGTGCCCTTGTGTTTCTTTGTGCTCTACTTCAATGTCAGATATGGCGGTTCTGCAAGTTAAGCAGTAATTTACCATATAGTCCCCTTTGTATATCAAACCCTTTTCGTAAAGGCGAACAAAGGCCTCGGTAACTGCTCTTGAGCAGCCTTCATCCATGGTGAAGCGTTCTCTTGACCAGTCGCACGAAGCGCCTAATACCTTTAACTGGTCAGTGATTATGTGACCGTATTTTTCTTTCCACTGCCACGCTCGCTCCAAGAACTTTTCCCGTCCCAATTCCCATCTCGAGGTACCTTCCTTTGCTAGCATTTCCTCGATTCTGGCGTGGGTTGCAATTGAAGCGTGATCTGTTCCAGGTAACCACAAAGTCTCTTTGCCCAGCATTCGGTTGTATCGTACGTATATATCTTGCAGAACAGTGTCTAGAGCGTGCCCCATGTGCAATTCCCCTGTTATATTAGGAGGAGGCATGACAATGGAAAACCTGGGCTTGCCAGGCGTTACCTCCGCTCTAAACAGGTTATTTTCCATCCAAAAGGAGTACCACTTTTGCTCGTAAGTTTTAGGATCATACGCCTTGGGCATGTCATTTTTTCTATCCAAAGTTTCTCACCTCGCGCATTTTGTAAAAGTTATAGCCCCTCCGACACAAGGACGAAGGGGCTTATCTCGCGGTACCACCTTGTTTCTTGTACGCCTCAGTTCTTGGGTTTCCTGAATAAAGGGAATTCTGAGACAACAAGCTCTCATAGGTTCTAACGGACCTACCCGTTCAGCCGTACAGGGCTGACTTCTCAGGAGCGACCTTCAACCAAGCCTTTCCGCAGGGCTCTCAGCCGCAGGCCCTACTTTCTGTAGGAGGTACTTGGTTTACTCCTCTCCGTCATGGAATGTAACGATAATTGGGTTCAGTAGAAATTATTATAACCGTTGGCAATGGTAAATGGAAGTAGATACTGTGGAAATAGATGGTGGCCCCAACGGGGATCGAACCCGTGTCGCCGCCTTGAAAGGGCGGTGTCTTAACCACTTGACCATGGGGCCATAAAGTCTGGTGCGCCCGGGGTGTTTCGAACACCCGACCAATCGGTTATGAGCCGACCGCTCTACCCCTGAGCTACGGGCGCATATATGGCTCCTCGAGCAGGACTCGAACCTGCAACCCTCCGGTTAACAGCCGGATGCTCTGCCATTGAGCTATCGAGGAGCGGCAATAAATACTATATCCATCACGTATGGTAGTGTCAAGTGCGTTGCTCATGTTTTTTATGAAGCAAGGGAAGCAAAAGAAGCAACGGAAGAAGCAAGGGGGACGGGGCTTTTTGCTTCAGTGCTCGCAAAGAAACTTCTGGAACTCTATGAAGCAAAAGGGACGGGGGTTTCTGCTTCATAATTCACCAAAGAGTCCCCGAGAATCCAGCCGAACAAATGTTATCGAATCTGTATGCAGGCATAACTGTGGTAGCGCAAGACTGTGAACCTTAACAAGACCAAAAGAGATCTGATGCCACAATGCTAAATCCGGTGTTTTATGAACCGGCTAAGGTGAAACGAAGGGGAGGAGATGGAATCACTTTACATTGTGCCGGCAAGCGCTTTCAACATGTACCTTAGCAATGTACCTTAGCAATTTTTATCAATCCTAAGACCCATTACGAGTGTATACTCTATTCGGGTGGTAACGATGGACTACATAGAGCACATAGCTAAAGCGGTTGAGTTTATAGAGCAAAACTTGGCAGATGAGATAGATTTGGCTGCTTGTGCAAGAGCCTGCGGTTACTCGCAATATCACTTTCTGCGTGTGTTCAAAGAAGTGTCAGGACTTACACCGGCAGAATATATACGAAGACGAAGGCTGAGCGAAATTGCCAAGCGCATTTACCAGGACAATGAATATGTCTCGGAAATTGCCTTTGCGTATGGACTGAATTCAAGAGAGCATTTTTCTCGTGCCTTTAAGGCAGAGTTTGGTATTCTACCCAGCGAGTACAAGTCAGCCCAAAACAGCCTGAATCTTTGTGAACCCTTATCTTTCAATACAGGCCCGTTTCGCGTTCTTCCGGAGAACGTTACTATCCAGGACTTCTCTCTGACCGTTTACAAATGTCTTAGAGACGATCCACCAATTTGGTGGAATAAATACAATGCCAAGCGGCTCTCTCTTCGTTTATCAGGCGGAAAAATCTGCGAAGACTTTGGCGTAAGCAGTCGGAATAATCCTGAGAATAGGCTCGATTACTTTATTGGCATACGTACAGAAGATGCAGTAGGAGATGTTTCGGGAACGCAGGAGATTACAATAGCCGGAGGGGTCTATGCTTTGTTCCGAACACCCATCGCGACACATGAGAACTTTGTCAATACCATTCACCGTACTTGGGAGTACATAAATGCGGTCTGGTTGCGGGAAAGCGGCTATAAACGGAGGGACGGTTATGAGTTCGAAAGCTATACTGAGCAAAGTCGCGCATTTTCCGAGAAAATCTTTATTCCTATTGATGAGAAATGACTAAGCATGGAGGGATTTCAATGAAAAGACTTGACGTTTCTTGGGAAGGTGTACATGACAGTACCGGCTACCTGTTCTCCTTTGCAAAAGCGCTGTCATGTGCTGTGAAAAACAGTCCGTGGGCCGAATTTTCGGAGGATATTGTGGCAACTAGCGGATTTGCGTTCCGCATGTGGGTGTCCGCCGATTTGTGCCCGTCGGCAACCAGCATATGGGAATTTGACCAGCAGAAGCCTTGGGTAGAAAATGGCGGTTTAACCTGTGATTATGTGGGACGTTATTGGGGGCAGGAAGATATTGAGGAAGAGAAGCGCCTTGAAGCTATTGCGAACATCAGGAAATCCATAGACAATGGTATCCCCGCTGTTTCATGGGACATAGGTGTGCCGGAGTGGGGGTTGATCACCGGTTACGACGATGAGACCCAAGAATTTGCCACTTTGGCCATCAATGCCAAAAACGCGGACCCGACAAGTGGAGTCACAGACGATTCGCATATGCCATATGATAAGCTTGGCAAGCGGGAGATTCCCATTTTATCCGTGCTAACGCTCACAGGTAAGAGTGACAAACCGCAAGATGCTATCTTATATGACACAAAAAAACTAGCTGTCTTTCATTTGGAAGGCGGCGAGTACTGCGAAAACGCATGCGGACTGGAAGCTTATCCGGCATTGATCCGTCATCTTGAGAATGACTTCAACCTGGCTCTATCATGGAACATAGAGTATTTCCTCGGCACTTTTGGGGCCTTAAAATACTATGCCTGGAAGTATTTCGAAAGAACCGGAGAAATGAAATTGTCCGAACTCTACAGGGCTGTATATGATGCATGGCAGGAATCATTCCGAATCAAGACAACTAAGGACATCGGCCGGTTAGAAGTCCGGGAGAAAATAGCATTGTTGTTGAAATCCGCTCAGGAGGATGAAATGAGAGCTGTAGAACTAATGAGCGAGGACTTGTAAAGAAGAAAAGTCGGTTGTCTATTGAATCCCCAGGCGCTTTAGATGATCCTTGGTATCCCCTTTCAATTGGGTCGCCGTTAAGGCCAATATCAACCTGAAATGGTCTGCATGCAATGCCGAGATTATTGGCAGGAATTCCGGTCTGAGTCGCTTTCAACGACTCAGACCGGAAAATAGTATGTTTTGCCCAATAACTCTCAGCACTCAGGGTTTTGCGGCCTTCCATCTCCCACCGAATCTCGGTGCCCATCGTGCCGATTCCGCCGGATGCTTCTTACACATAAATATACGGTTGGTATATAGAGTATGCAATTCGCTATGGGCATAACACATAGATATATCAAGAACACAGAATCCAGGCGTCAATTTCATTGTTCTGCGGACCCGGTCTACAGGACGAGTTTCGGGACGGAGCGGATGAGGAAAAGAAGTTGATGAACGGAAACATGCGGGATTATAAGTTTTCAATTTGTTTATGCGGGAATTGATTCTTTAGGGGGGGCTCGATTGCTCATTGTTGAACGTAGTTTCACGCTAGTGTTCATGGTGTTTATGGCCATTTCTGTGCTCTATGGGATAAAAAGAGCTAGCAATGGCAAAGACACAATTCAGATCAGACCTATCGCAGGTCTTGATGCCATGGAGGAAGCGGATCGCTGAATCTGTGGTAAGAGAAGCGGACTTTCAGCAGGGAGTCCCAGAAGAATTCAAGCCTGAGAGCATCCGGTTTGTTTCGGAGCAACAATTCCCTGCGGCGGCTCAAGCTATGGGAATAATGGAAAGAGAAAACGTGGCAGCTAACCTCATGTTCGGGAATTTCGCCGCGGAAGCGCTTCTTTTGGCCGAAGCCGGGGCACTAAGAGGCGCAATTCAAATCGCCAGCACTACTAACGTCATCCAGATCCCATTTTTTGTTGCTTGTTGCGATTACACTCTGCTGGGCGACGAGATGTTTGCGGTAGGCGCATGGTTCTCTAAAGATCCTAAACAGTTAGGTGCCATTTATGGCCAGGATGTGATCAAGGTCGTCTGCCTCGCCCTTTTGATCCTCGGCGTTATATCAAGATCTATGGGTAGCGACTGGCTCTATCAGTTACTGTCATTGTGTGGCAGATAGGAGGGATAATATGCGCTATGAAATTCCGGTAGCGATAACTTTTGCAGTGGGATTACTAATGGTTCTGGGCGGTTTTGTTGAAGTCCCCTATCTCAATTCTGCCGTATCCGAAGCTCAGAACTAGAGCATAATAGTTTCTGCGTCCGCTCTAGGCGTAGGGGCCACAAACTAGGTCTTTATGCATGGGAGGAACATACGCTCAGGACAAAACACAGTATATAGCATGGTGCTTATTGCAGGGATTCTTGTCATGTTTCGTGTGGGAGTAGCTCTAGGCATAGATTCCTCTGCTTTTTCCTTCTTATATGATTCTCTGATGGCGCCCATGGGAGCCGCTATGTTTGCGATGCTTGCTTTCTATGTGGCCTATGCCGCCAAAGATATGCATGCCGCATTTCCCAGGGATTTCAATGGCGAAGATATTAAACGGTTTCCAATAATGGAACATATAAAGACAGCGGCTGATATTCACACTTTCTTTACTTTCAGCAACAGTGGTCCTGACATGTACATCCGACACCTAAAGGAAATGTACGGAACAGCGATTATTCCTGGCATATCCTTTACCATTACTCCGACAGTGCGGCCGCTTTATGATTCCGGCGATTTGGCTGGGTTTCTGGGAGGACTGCGTGCAGCCGCTGAGTATGAGCTCCTTACCGGCCAAATAGCCACAGGCAGTGGGGCGATGGGGGAAAGCAAGCAATTAAGCT
>Ga0209204_1003209_pt1 | contig 12309 bp, 6 predicted proteins | sample AD_JPNMR2_MetaG_FD_184425 | JGI IMG/M metagenome (GOLD analysis project Ga0209204, IMG submission 184425) | Active sludge microbial communities of municipal wastewater-treating anaerobic digesters from Japan - AD_JPNMR2_MetaG (SPAdes) (version 2) | ecosystem: Engineered > Bioreactor > Anaerobic >... | reverse complement strand
ACGTCAGCTTGTTCTGAGAATCTTCATTATCGGTACTTGCTTTCCACTTCAACTGCAAATTGTTGAAAGCAACTTCTTTAGCTTCCTTAGTTGGTGAGACAAGTTCTGGAGCTGTAGGTGGCCTATCTTCATTGGTTATCTTAAACCACCAAATATCTCCGTCAACTGGATCGTTAACACCGTCTTTCACAACAACTTTCCAATAATAAGTCTTCGAAAAATCGAAGAGTCTTGTAGTCGAATAGTAATTTACTGGTAAGTCTTGCGCTTCCAACCTTAGATTACTTGGCGAATCACCAATGTATATATCATACTTCAGCGAATCACCATCTTTATCAGTTGCAAGCCAACTGAAACTAGATATCCTGTTTGGCTGAGTTGTGCCAACAGCAGGAGTTGGGTCCGTTGGCTTACTTGGTGGATTATTAAAGTATGTCTCAAAATAGAACTTCTGACTTGCTGAGGCTCCACCATGTTTATCGTATGCTTCAACATACCATGCATATTTCTTGTTAGCTTCGATGATATTCTTAAGATTAACTGTGTACGAAGTATCATTAATCGGCTTTACAGAAACTGTAGTAGAATTTGAATCGTTGAGAATAACAAGTTTGTAGCTCACAGAATCTTCATCAGGGTCAGAAGAAGGAGACCACTTAAACGTATAGGTACTCACTTTTACAAGATTCATCCTAATGTTATCCGTGGGATCGAGTAAAACTGGCTTCGTAGGTGATGAATTATCTTTAGTTGTAAAATTAAACACTTTCTTAATTTTCTCACCACTGGAATCTTCTGCCACTATTTCAAGAGTACATAGCGTACCTGGTTTCAAATCACTAACGACAAAACTTGTCTCAGTAGTAGCTTTTACGAGATAATTATCTTCAGAAGTCGGACCAATTTTTAACGAATATTTTAGATCTTCACGATCTGGGTCTACACCTTCCCATTTTAATAAGAGATTATTAAATTTTACTTTACTAGTCAAATCCGCAGGTGATACTAATCTAATATTACTTGGTGGTTCATTAGCCTTTGTAGAAAATGTTGCAGATATCTCATTGCTTGTACCTCCCCATGGATCCTGAGCGACAACAGTCCAAGTGTATTCAGTAGTTTGCTTGAGATTCTTAACAACGCATGTATTTGTATCTACTTCGGTTAACTCGTATACTGGCGTGTCTTTTCCCTTCTCATAGACTTTTATTTTAAATGTCAACTTATCATTATCGGCGTCACTTGAGTCCCACGCCAAAGCCAATATTCCAAATGGTTGATCAGGTTGATTAGGTGATGGGTTAGAAAGAACCGGTACAGAATTTTCCTTAGTTGTGAACCTCCAGAGGTCACTTGCTTTCGAGTCATTGCCCTTTATCCTAACATACCATCTGTACTGCGTCTTCGGTGCCAGTTTTCCGTTATCGATTTTTACAGAAAAAGTTTCAGTATCTGGTACGACGCTTTTTTGAAAAACTGTTTCACCAGTTGAATCTTTCTTTATTATTAACTCATATTCGGTACCAACTACTCCTTTGAAAATAAACGTTTGACCATTCAAAGGTATACCAACAGATGCATTTTTTGGCTCAAGTAAGACAATATCTTGATTATTAGGTCTTGAAACGCAAGATGTGAGCACAACAAGGACAACCAAGAAAACCCAATAAATATTCTTTGACCCTTTTGATAAGTTCTCCATTTAAACCTACCTCCCACGAAATTATCTCTTAATTAATATACCTATGTACTAGTAAGATAATAGCTATCTTGCCAATGCTCTTATATTATTATATCATATATCTATCTTTTCAAAAGCATTGTACAAAAAAACGGGGTAATTTCTCAGCCCCGTCTTATACTTTTTAATTCACATAACTAAAAATTGTTTAGCAGTCCAGATACCTAAAGTAGTATCGTGTTTTCAATTTTACCCTTAGTCACGTTCTTTGTATCAAACAGGAACGGTACATTCTTTGAGACAAATTCGTAGTCAATGCCTATCGTATGGCCGGAAGTAATCACTGCACCATTCATCTTCTTCAACGTCTCTTCGTTCATCTCAACTCGTTTGTAGTGCTTGCCATTATGTGTGAATTCTGGAATAAACGGGTCATAATAGAACACATTGACCTTCTTCTTCTCAAGTATTTCTATAACTTTTAGTGCCGGGCTTTCTCGCAAGTCATCGATGTTGCCTTTGTACGTTACACCAAGTAGCAATATATTCGCACCATTCAAACACTCTTTCCTGTCGTTTAGTATATCAGAAAGTCTATCGACAACATAATAAGGCATATCATCCGAAATCTCTCCGGCTACTTCAACAAGCATCATATGTTCATCGTATTCTTTCGCCTTGTAAACAAGATAAAATGGATCTATCGGTATGCAATGTCCGCCTATACCAGGGCCAGGATAAAATGGCATGTATCCAAACGGTTTTGTCGAAGCTGCTTCTATTACTTCCCAGATGTTTACACCCATCTTTTCCGCAACCTTCGTCATCTCTTGCACCAAAGCTATGTTAACTAGTCTGAATGTGTTTTCCAAAATCTTCGTCATTTCTGCTGCACGTGGTGACGAAACTGGAAAAACCCCGGCTTCAAGTACACTTTCGTACAAGGCGACTGCATGTTTTGTACAATCAGGTGTTACACCGCCAACGACTTTTGGTGTATTCCTTGTCTTGTATCTCGGATTTCCAGGGTCGACCCGTTCTGGGCTAAATGCGAGATAGAAATCCTTCCCCACTTTCAAACCAGTCTCCTCCAAAATTGGAAGGACAACTTCTTCGGTTGTTCCAGGATACGTTGTGCTCTCGAGTACTATCAATTGATTCTTTCTCAGTCTCTTCTTCACTTCATTTGCGCTATTTACGATGTAACTCAGGTCAGGTTGCTTGAATTGATCAAGCGGTGTTGGGACACATATACTGACAACATCACAATTTGCAAGCTCATCAAAGTTAGTCGTTGCACGCAGCTTTCCACTGTTTACCAACTCTTTCAGTTCATCATCATCCACATCACCGATATAATTTTCCCCGCGATTTACCATGTCAACACGTTTCTGCTGGATATCAAATCCTACGACTTTGAAACCTGCTCTGGCCTTCTCGACTGCCAAAGGCAGACCCACATATCCAATTCCAATTACTCCAACAGTTGCATTTTTCCCCAGTATCTTCTCATACAGACTCACTTCAATTCACCTCCATCACACTTTATGTATTCATTCATTGAATGAATTATATCACAAGGCAAGAACAAAGTCAAATGAAATTAAGGGAAAAAGGAGTGAATCGATGTAACTTTTTTCAAGGCTTTTCAATCTAATCGAATTATGGTATAATCTAGAATAATGTCTGATAAACAAGACGATTGATGCTTGGTTTTTCTAATAATTTGAAGTAAATAAAACATTTCAAGGAGGTCTAGGCGGTGAAAAAGTGCGTTTTTTCTTTGCTAATCCTTTTATCCATCCTTTCGTTCTCTTACAACATCCGCATTGGGGATACCCTTACGATCGAAGTATTCAGTCAGCCAGATTTTTCAAGAATAGTGCGTGTAGCAAACGATGGTACAATACCGTACCCATATGCAGGTAACTTAAAAGTAGTTGGTCTAACACCTGATCAAGTAAAGCCGTTGATCGAACAGACGGTTGGGAAATTTGTGAAAAGTCCTGTCGTTACAGTTTACGTTTCGCAATATGCTCCGATGTACATCTTCATACAAGGGGTACTAAATCGCACATTCGATATTTCATTCTTACCAGAAGTGACACTTTCAAAACTTTTCTCATACCTAAACATCACAAAATCATCCGAAGTTGATTTCACAAATGTGAGGATCACAAAAAAGGGTAAAACGGACACATACAATATGATGGGTTATTTTTACGATGGGACGATTGCGAAGGACCCTGTTATCGAAGAAGGCGATATCATATACCTCCCACCGCTTACCTACGATAAAGCAGTACAGATAAGTGGCGCGTACACGTACAGCACACCATACGAACCTGGATTGACTTTAAGAACATTGCTTTTAAAACTTGGGCCACTGAACAAAGATATCGCACAGATAGAGAGTGCGGTACTCGTGGTTGATAATAAGGCGGTCACCATTAACTTGGAAGATGTGATATATGGTAAGATAGACTATGCCTTAAAACAAGGTTCAACATTGTACATTCCAAAAAGAGATGAAAGATACGTATATGTTATTGGATATGTACCATCCACCGGTGTAAAGACGTTCCTTCCAACAGAGCAATTGACGTTGAGCTTAGCACTCGCCAAAGCAGGTGGAATATCTAAAGAAGATTACAAATGGATCGAATCGATACTCATAACTACACCAGACGGGAAAGTACAAAACTACGATTCAACATTACTTTCGAAGGCAAATGAGGTTAAATTGACTACCGGTACAGTCATCGAAATTAGAAAATACCCAGAATTCAAAATATACGTGACTGGGGATTTTGCACAGCAGAGCACAGTGACTTTTGATCCAGATGAACCAAGGACGTTAAGTCAACTATTTGTCAAAATCGGTGGTCTAAAGACTGACCAGATGAAATGGATAGAATCGGTAAAGATCAACAACCAAGCTGTTGATATGTCCAAACTTTCTACCTACACATTAAAAGACAAAGATGTCGTGGAAATCAAGAAATATCCAGAATTCAAAGTGTACGTGACTGGGGACTTTGCGCAGCAGAGCACAGTGACTTTTGATCCAGACGAACCGAGGACGTTAAGTCAACTATTTGTCAAAATCGGTGGTCTAAAGACTGATCAGATGAAATGGATAGAATCGATAAAGATCAACAACCAAACTGTTGATATGTCCAAACTTTCCACATATATGTTGAAAGACAAAGACATTGTTGAAATCAAGAAATATCCCGAGTTCTATGTTTACGTACAAGGTTTAGTGAACACCAAGGGAAAAATTGTATTTGAACCCGGTGAATCGAAGACGCTGAAGCTGCTTGTTGCAAAAGTAGGACTTCCGAGTGAGGATATCGAAAATGAAGGTTATGCAACGATCAACAACTCTTCAACTATAGACCTGAAAGATGTAATATACGGTTCTAAAGACTATGAACTGAATCTTGGTGATATAGTTCAGATTACATATGATCCATTCATCGTGAATACGATTGGAACAAGTGTGGGTACGGTGCAGCTCACATACAAAGAACCAAGAACACTTTCATATTTGATAAAGAAACTTGGTATATTGCAACCAGAGAGCATAGAGAAAGTGTTACTGATAAGGGATGGCAAACAACAAGAATACACGATAAACCAATTACTATATGATCAAATATCAGTACCGCTTGCCAAATACGACACAGTTATCTTAAAGCAAGCAGATGCGAACGCTGTTTATATTACTGGCGATATAGCTGCATATGTTACATTTGCGTACAATGAGCCCATTACGGTGCAAAGGGTACTTGCCAAAGTTGGATTAAGCGATCTCAGAAAAATTGAAAAAATAACAAATGAAGCAACAACAGTTGATTTTACAAAAGATCTAGCAATTCAAAAGGGAACTATACTCAATGTTCAATTGAAAAAACCGATTTACGTTACAGCAATGGGGTACATCAAGAATACTGGTAGAGTATCATTCGATTACTATGAAACTGCTGATTTACAAACACTCTTTGCAAAACTGGGCGGGCTTATCATATCTCCTGATGCATACTACACATCGGATAAAGTCTTTATTATAGAAGATGGTAAAGTAACAGAGCAATACGACGCTCAGAAAATATTCAAAGGTCTTGAAAATGCACCTCTTAGGGATGGCAATTTTGTTTACGTAACTGAGAGCACTCCAAAACAAGTTTACGTATTTGGAAAAGGAATGCAGAATGGACTGGTGAGATTCACACAATCGGAAGACTTCGATTTGAGAACGCTAATAGGCAAACTCGGAGGTATAAAGGAAGGAACGAGTAAAACTATAACAATAATAGATACTGAGAGTACAAACACAACAATTCAGTGGGATGAGTATGCAAATATTCCACTCAAAACAAATTCAATGGTACTTTTCGATATTGATACAAGAAATTTCATATACGTTGTTGATCCGTCTGGAAAACCAAATATGATATATACAGATAGATCAATTAGTCTCTATGAAGTGCTGACAAAAGTAGGAATAAACAAGAACTATAACAAAGTAGAGCTTACAAGCGGCACTAACAAACAGACGATCACACTTAAGAGTGTCTCAGATGCAACCGGATATAACGTAAAACCCGGAGACATAGTGAAGATCAGCGATGCATCCATGAATTTCATATACGTATTGGGTGAAGTCAAAAATCCAGGAATCATTCAGGTTACTGAAGGCATGACGGTGTTGCAAGCAGTGATACAATCCGGATATTTTACTGCAAAGGCAGTGCCATCAACCGTATGGCTTTACAAGGGTGGCGTGGATGGACAAGCTGTAAAAGTCAATCTTTCCGCTGCTGTTGGTGGTGGAAAGATTGATTTTAACCCGATTGTTGAGCCTGGAGACATAGTATTTGTACCAACAGATATGTTCAAGACAGCGATTGAGTGGGTCGGCACAGTTGCATCCCTTGTAGAGATGTTTAATACAATTTATGGATTGTTCAACTAATCGGTAATCCGAAAAATGGAGGCATGGCTGAATGGATCACGAAGGTATGAAAGAAGAACTTACTTTGGGAGATATATTCAAAATATTTAGGAGAAGAATTTTCTGGTTTTTGCTTATTTTAATAGTAACTGTTGTAATAACAGCAATATATTTGATTTTATCCACTCCGGTGTACAAAGCTGAAGTAACTATCAAGCTACTTTCTCAGGGAAGTTCAATAAACAGCTTACTTGCCCAGTATGCCAATCAATTTGTACCGTTATCTTCTGGTGGTTCTCCTGAGACTGAACTGATAACGAGCAGAACTAGTATAGAAAAAGTCATCAACAAACTTAACTTGATGGAATATTACAAGAAGAAAAACCCAAAAAAAGAGATAACTATATATGATTTAGTGAATATGGTTACAGACATGGTCACTGTTTCACCAGGTAAAAGTTCAAGTATTGTCAAGGTTGCTGTAGAGAACTCAGATCCAAAGCTTGCTGCCAATATCGCTAACGAGCTTGCGAATGCTTATGATGAACTTATGAAGAGCTTTTCGCGAAATGAATACACGGTGAGGAGAGAGTTCATAGAGCAACAAATTCCACAAGTGCAAAAAGAACTTCAAGAACTTGAAAATAAACTACGCAGATTCAAAGAAGAAAACAAGGTTTATGCATTAGATGCTGAAGCGGGAAATTTGCTGAATATTGTGTACAAATATGATTCTCAGATAAACGAAACTAAAATAAAAAAGGACGAAGCAGAGGCGAGAATTGCATCACTCAATCAACAACTCAAGCAAACCAATCAAAAGATCATCTCTTCCGAGACTATTTCCATAAATCCAGTAGTCAGTCAACTCAGATCGAAGCTGGTGGATCTCCAAATACAGTTATCAGCCCTGCTCAACACCTATTCTCAAAATGACATAAAAGTAAAAGATGTACAAAAGCAAATAGATGAAACAGAAAAAATGCTCCGAAACGAGGTCGAAAACATTGTTACCGCACAAGTTCAGACTATAAATCCAGATTATCAAAGGATTTATACACAACTTGCTGAGTTACATTCTGACGTAGAAGTATTTGATTCAACGATTTCTTCTATCCAAAAAGTTAGAGAAAAATATGAGTCACAACTTTCTAAATTACCAGCTGTTGAACAACAATTGTTGCAATTGGAAAGAGGTTTGAAAGTGAAAGAGCAGTTCTATAGTCTACTTCTTCAAGCACTAGAGGAAGCACAAATTGCTGAAGCAGGTGTTTCAAGTACTGTGAAAGTCATCGATACTGCTGAAATACCTGTTAAACCTGCTAAACCGAATAAAAAGTTATCACTTGCAATTGGTACCGTGCTTGGTTGTTTCCTAGGGATACTTGTAGTATTTATAACTGAATCGACTGACAAGAGAATAAACGATGAGGATTTCGTAGAAAATTTGTTAGATAGAGATCCTGTACTTGGAAAGGTTCCCGAAAGTGAGTTTAGGAACGTTAGCGAACATCCAGAACTTGCCATTGAACATTCACCAGCATCAGGTTTCTCGGAAGCTGTCAAGTTGCTTTCTACAAATATAGAGTATTCCAATTCAAATCCGCCGAAAGTCGTAGCACTCACGAGTCCTGAGCCTTACGATGGGAAGACCATTTTAGCGGCCAATGTTGCTCTATCATATGCTCAAAATGGATACAAGACGTTGCTTCTCAACTTGGATATGAGAAATCCAAAAATTGAAAAATTGTTTTCATTAGGCAATACAAAGATTGGGATAACGGACCACATTTTAAAAGATGTCTCATTCGATCAGATAGTTTGTCGATACAACGATAAACTGGATGTAATACCAGTTGGAAATATTCCAAATAACCCAACCATAGTTCTAACATCAAAGCGCTTCGAAGATTTCATGAATCGCATAAAGGGAGAATACGATAAAGTAATAATAGACCTACCTTCAATGCTCATCAATGGCAAACTTCCAATTGCTGATGTGATTGTTTCTTCGAAACAAACGGATGGCATTGTTTTAGTTGTAAGGATCGGTAAGACAAAGAAACTTTCACTCAAGACTGCTTACGAAAATATAAGAACTTCTGGCATTAAATTCCTTGGTGTCGTAATAAATGGGATTCGCTTGTAAATGAAATTGGATGATCAACTTGATTTTAATTGACAGCAAAAGCTCTCACATTGAAGTGGGAGCTTTTTGCTTTTAAATTACTTTTCGCCTTTGCAATTACAGGTGAAACAGTTGAATGTGATAATTCAGATGTATCACATGATTTGAAAAGAGTTATAACAATAAAGACATATAACAATTTCATCGTTCATTCAAAGGATTTTGTGAGAGCTTATATATGAGAACTTATGTAAAATGGTTATCGCCTCTCCACAAAATCTGGCCTGCTTCCAAGTTCGTTCCAGGTAATTTTAAACTCAGGCATACCCGTTGAGTATGGTGCGATCTCGTAGTGATTGTATTTAAAGACTATACCATCTTTCTCGATAATAAATGGCCGTTTTGAAAGGTCTTCATTAGTTACCAATTGCTTTGCATCTTCTTCGAAGAATTCCTCTTTCCTTTCTTCAATTTGTTTGATAATACTATCCTTTATTATCCGCTCATCACTTTTGTTAATCACATCTGCTAAGGTTACAATCTTGCAATTTTTTAAATCCACATTATAAGTGTCGAACGTAGTCATACCATGCGCTCCACCGGTGAATTGATAGTAATAGACTATAAGACTCACAAATTCATTTGTCTGATACCTTACTTCAGTTGTTACATTCGCTTCATACGGCATCCGCTGCACACCGCCTGCTGCATCTTGCGTTGCAATATCTCGTACTTGCTGAACAAAATTTTTCACATTCGCTTCTATCTTCGAATTCAACTCATCTTGGAACGTCTTATCTTTCAGATAATTGAATCTTGGCATCGATAGTTCTATTTTTATAGTACTGTCCTTCGTCGATGATTTCACCAACTCAAAATTTTGCGTCCTCATGGTAAAAACAACTGCAATTATCGCAACAAACATCAAAACACCAAGTACGTAGAATCGTCTCATTTATTAAGCCTCCTAAGACCTTCTCGTATCTTCTCTAAGTCCTTTTTATCCGATACCAATATGCCATTATCCGTCTCAATAACTATTATGTCGCTTAATCCAAGCACCATCGTCGGTTTTGTTGTTCTTACGAACACATTCTCACCATCTATCGTTACTACACGTTCCGAGCTTGTTATACCAATTTCCTCCAAGCTCTTCCAGTTACCCACATCAGACCAAACAAACGATGCCTTTACAACCAATATTTTGTCGGCCTTCTCCATTAGTGCGTAGTCTATGCTGATTGAAGGTACCGTATTGTATATTTCATCGATATCATTTCCAGTCAAGAATGGTTCTATCACATCACTTGCGTGCTTTTTCATCTGTGACACGAAGTAACCCTTCTTCCACATGAACATGCCACTATTCCAGAAAAAGTTACCTGCATCCAGATAATCAACTGCCACTTCGTATCTTGGCTTTTCGTGAAATTTCTTTGCAACCATAACCGACTCTTCACACTCTTCACCCGCCTCGATGTATCCGTATCCAGTCTCGGGTCGAATTGGTACGATACCAAATGTAACGATCCCATCTTGTCTTTCCAATATCGAGTTTCCACGTTCCATAGCATTCCAAAATGCCACTTTATCCGGTATGTAATGGTCGGCTGGAACGATGAGTACAACTTCATCATCTTCTGCCTTCAACGTACCAAACGTGCAAGCCGGTGCTGTATTCTTCTTAATTGGCTCAAGTAGGATATTTTCTTTGGGCAATTCATACAATTCCTCAGATGTTTCCTTTTCGTACATCACATTCGTCACAACGTATATATCTGAAACATTTATCTTGTAGGCAATTCTTTCAAATGTTTCTCTCAATAGTGTTTTATCTGAAAAGAGTTTCAAAAATTGCTTCGGTGTATGATTTGTCGAAAGTGGCCAGAAACGTTCCCCAGTTCCACCAGCTAATATGATAACCTTCATATCAGTTCCCTCCAACTATTGCAGAAAGTATGCGCTGTGATGCATTGCCATCACCAAACGGATTTGGCAAATCTGGTGCATTCATCTCAATTGCTGTCCTCAGTGCATCGTATACATCTTTTTCAGACGTACCTGCAAGTATACCAAAATGTGAGTCTATTACTTCAGGCCTTTCCGTTGTCTCTCTACATACGACAACGAGTTTTTTGAACGTCGGTGCTTCCTCTTGGATACCACCACTATCTGTTGCAACAAAGTGCGCACCTTGAATAAGCGCAGTCGACGTAACGTAATCAACCGGTTCTATCAACCTTGCCAACTTGAAATCGCCGAGTTCTTCGTCCACAATTTGACGCACCTTAGGATTTTTGTGAACCGGGAAGACAATTTCTAAGCCCGTTTCCTGTGAAAACCTTCTCATTGCTCTCAGTACATTTCTCATCCTCTCGCCTATGTTTTCTCTCCTATGGAGCGTCACCAAAAAATAGTTATCGTGCTCTATGATGCGCTTTCTAATACCTGACAAATCAAAGTGCTCGAGCACGTACATTTGGGCATCGACAACGGTATTTCCAGTCACGATAATCCTATTATCTTCAAAACCCTCGCTAAGTAACGTTTGCCTTGCTCGCTGCGTAGGTGCAAACATCAATTCAGAAAGTTGATCTATTACCCTTCTATTCATTTCTTCTGGAAACGGGTCATACAGATTGCCACTCCTCAATCCTGCCTCTATATGCCCCACCTTTATACCCATATTGAACGCCGCAATTGCACTCGCCATTGCAGTCGTTGTATCACCTTGCACAAGTACCCAATCGAAATTCTTGTCCGATGCATATCGTTGAAATTCTGAAATCACCTTCGATGCAACATCGTTGAGCGTCTGATTTTGTGTCATGATATTCATATCGTAATCTGCATCGACGTTGAAAACAGACTTCATCATGTCGACCATCTCTCTGTGCTGGCCTGTGCAAACAAATGTGATATCGATTCCCATCTCCTTTGCCTTCAAATATACCGGTGCCACCTTTATAATCTCCGGCCGAGTACCAAAAACCAGTGCAATCTTACACACCTAAAATCCCTCCACATCGTCTGAATGTTGCTGTATCTATAAATATCTATCTCTCTAATTAGCATTAGAGCACCCGACACTAGATGATACAATGACATTCGATGAAAAGCTGTGGTAAAGCCCCTCCAATGCAAAGAGCAAACTTGCCATAGGTGTATTAAATGCTGCGGCAAGGCCAGCACTTGCACCAGCGCTTGCAATTACTTTCGTCTCCTCATCATCCAACGAAAAGCCTTCACCGAAAGCCTGTCCAACAAGAGAACCAAATTGAATTGATGGACCTTCCCTACCGAGTGACAGACCATTGAAAATCGCCATTATACCGCCTGTAAACTTCAAAATAATTCCACTCAAAGGTGATTGACGTGCTTGATCTATAAAATATGCTTTGACTTGTGGGATGCCACTACCTGCAATCAATGGTATCTTTCTCACAACAAATTCCAAGAAGAGTGCAATCCCTATCGATAGCATCGTCCATACAAATGCTTGCGAAGAAGGCGAGAAATCAAACGAAGTAAAGACCTCCA
>Ga0209204_1003208_pt1 | contig 12312 bp, 10 predicted proteins | sample AD_JPNMR2_MetaG_FD_184425 | JGI IMG/M metagenome (GOLD analysis project Ga0209204, IMG submission 184425) | Active sludge microbial communities of municipal wastewater-treating anaerobic digesters from Japan - AD_JPNMR2_MetaG (SPAdes) (version 2) | ecosystem: Engineered > Bioreactor > Anaerobic... | reverse complement strand
TAGACTACGGCAATCCTTTATATGATACATCACTGAGTTATGTTTCCTTATCATATGGGGCTGGGTTCTGGTGGATGCCTCCTGGAACAGGTATCACCGTAAAAGTGGCATATAGTCATGATGATGAGAATGATTTATCGCAATCATTGAAGATGAAGTTCAGGGATGCAATTACCTATAATATGATAGAGGGTTTGCTTGATATTAATTTCTCTGAGTATGATTTCCCATTAAGCAAAAGACTTTTCTGGTATAATAGTCTGCAGTACCGAATGATGTCAGATTCAAATACGCGACTGTCGAGCTTTAACCAGCTTACAGTACGAGTATATCGTATACCGCAGTGGAACATGTTTTTTGATATTGCAGGTATTTATTCTTATGAGGATACAAAGTTCAGCCAGTATTCTTCTGGAGATATTCTCCTTGTTCCATACTGGGCACCACAAGGAGTTTCGTATTATGGACCAATGGTTAAAGTTTCACAGCAGGTAGAAAATCTGTTTGGAGGAAGTCTTGTATATTCATTATTCTTCCAGTACCTGTATAATTCTCTTGAACAAACAACACTGTTGCCTGGTATTTCCGTTTCTCAAAATTGGGATAAGCTTAATGTGTTTGCCGAGTATATGTATTCACATGTCACTCTACCCAATTCTACAAAAAAGAATACATATATTTCACATGACCTGAAATTTGGAGCAACAGGTAAATTTTTCAGCATATATAGCCCAAAAGGTTCCGGTGGCAAACCGGTACTATTTGTTTCAGTTAATCCAACGCTTATTACGCCTGATGGCGATGGCAAAGATGATTTTGCAACGTTGAGTTTAACTGCATTTGATGAAAAAGGGATACAGCAGTGGTGGATTGAAATTTATAATGAAAAGGGCAAAAAAATTCAGGAATACAGTTTAACTGGTGCAGTGCCGGGAACATTCAGATGGGATGGTACAGCCAGAAACAATGTGCTGGCTCCTGAAGGCAAATACTATGTTCAACTTACTATACAGAATTCTGCGGGCGAGCGATTCAGTTCTAAAAAGCAGGAGGTTGTACTTTCTACAGCAAAACGAGCTGTTGCTCTGACCCCATCATATCCAAAATTTTCACCAAATGATGATAAGATTAAAGATACAGTAAGTTTTATTATACAGGCAACGGACAAGAAGAATGTTGCAAACTGGTTTGTCACTATAAGCAGTAAGAATAAAACTGTTAAAACAATTAGAGGTAATGACTTTATCCCGTATGATGTATTGTGGGATGGATTGGATGATAATCTAAAAACAGTACCTGATGGTGAATATTCCGTTGCACTAATCATAAAATATGATGATGGGATTGTCGTTAAGTCGCCCGCAACCACTGTTACTGTGGTTACACGAGTATCTGTTGATATAAAAGTGGACCCAAATGAAATTATACCGCTGCAGACACCATTGCGCATTACTCCGTCAGTTGATGGTGATGTTGCGCAGTGGCAGATTAGATTTATGCGCGATGATGGTGCTGTGGTTAAGGTAATTAATGGAGCCGGGATACCGCCTAAAGTTATTTCATGGGATGGAACAGATGATGCAGGCAATCCAGCCGTTTACAATATGCAACTCTATACGCAGATGGAAGTAACTGATGACGCCGGCAATACTGCAGTATCAAAAAAAGTTCCTTTTATGGTAGGTTTTCTGGTAAAGCAGGATAAAGGTAAACGGGTTATATATATGTTTAACCAGGATACAATATTTAAAGGGCGAAGTGATGAACTCACAGTCAATGGAGTTTTGATACTTGACCAACTTGCAGGTAAACTGGCAAAAATGGGTGGCTTTACACGGATTAACATAGTTGCTTATACCGATGCTGTTGGGAGCAAACAATCCAATATGTCTTTATCGCAAAAACAGGCTGCAGTAATAGCTGACAGACTAAAAAATCTTGCAGCGGAAATAAAAACTGTTGGTGCAGGTGCAGAAATACTGTACCTTAAAGATAAACCTTCAAAATGGGATATGCGCTATGAAATCGAGCTTTATTAAAACTATCGCTTTAGTAGCAGTATCTTTCTATATTGTGATATTTTGCACAGTGAGTTCTTTTGCAAAAGCAAAGGGACTCACCGTGTTGTGTATCTATAAATCGTCAGAAGGATATACAGATGATAGTAATCCTTTAAAGTGGTTTTTTGAAAAGGATATAACATCAAACGGATTGAGAGTTCACTATCATGATTTTGATAAAGGTTTTTCATCATTAAGTAATCTTGAAGATATCAGGGCGATAGTTACCTGGTATAATAGCGGAGTTGTAGCAAGTAAGGACATAGGCATAAACTATGCAAAGTTCATGATTGATGCAGCAGATAAAGGGATAAAAATTATAATTGCCAATTCATATGGTGCGTATGGCTATAAGGATGGCAATGAAACAAAATGGGATTTACTACCCTATATACGCCCACTATTTACAAAAATAGGTATTTACTTCCAGGGTTTCTGGACTAACAATCCTAACAACATAAAGATTATATATAAAGACAGTACAATGGTAGAAAAAGATGAAAAGCAGGATGTAACAAAATCATTGCACTATCAGCAGATTATCCCATTACGTGAAGATGTCAAAACGTATCTGCAGCTTCAACGCACTGATGCACCACCTCAGGCTGGCGATGGCAAATCAAGTGTAATTGTTATATCAAAAACGGGGGCGTTTGCTCTGGAAAATTATGTTGTGCGTGGAAGCAAAGTAATGCTCAACACCTCAGCTTTTATACAGGAAGCTCTGTTCTATGATGATGGTTATCTTAATGTTGGCGTCATGATTGGTGATATGGATAGAGCAAATGTACTACTTAGTAATATATCGTATGCTTTCAAATATGCCAAAATACGCTATGATATATATACTAAAAATGAACTTAAAAAGCTGGTTGCAAAGGATTTATCTGAATATGAAGCTATAGTGATAGCTACTAAAACAAAAGAAGCCATCCCTTATGAGTTATTAAAAGGCTATGTTGAAAACGGTGGGAAATGTATATTTTTAAATTATGTTGAACCAGATAATGAATTGAATAAGTTTATTGGAATTAAAGAATATACTAAAAAAGAAGAATATTTTAAACAGGGTTTTACGTTACATCCCTCATTGTTTTTAAATGGGGTAAATGTACCTGGTGATGATATAGACTGTAATGTGCGCAGGGCAGTTCTGGAAAATGATGTCAAAGTTTTAGGAACGGTTAATACATTATTTGATGCAGATAAATATCCTGTAGTTTGGGAACGAACAATAAAGAAAGGCAAAATACTGTACTGGAATACTGATTTGCTGGATGAATCCAAGTTGACTCGCGGAATGATTGTTCAAAGCATTTATAAGGTTGCTGATGTTTTTGCTACGGGAATGATTAATGTTGGTTTAATGATGATAGATGATTTCCCTGCACCATGGTGGAATGTTGCATATAAGCCATACAGGATCAAATATTACAGTGACCTGTTACAAAACGAAAAGGACAAATTCAACCGCAAGAAGCTTGAAGAAATTATTGAAAAATTAAAGAAACTACCTGAAGAAACAGATACCCTATTTATTTCTGATGTGTGGTTTAAAGACATACTTGCATGGCAAAAGCAATTTGGTTTTGTTTATTCAAGTTTTTTAATATTCAATTATAACATGAATACCAGAGCCGATGAAACTGGATTTTCAGTAAGGGATTTTTACCTTTCACAAAATGGTTTGAGCACTAAAATGGGTATAGCTGCGCTTGAGAATGGTTTTGAGCTGGGACTACATGGGTATAATCACATGTCATTAACATTAACAAAACCAGCGGAGTATGATTCGGTACCATGGCCTGATAAGAAAACAATGATACAGGCTTTAACAGTAGCAAAAAATGAATGGATTGCATTATATGGAGAAAGTGCTTTACCTTTTAGCTATGTAGCACCACATAACATAATTGATGCAACAGGACTGCAAGCTTTGGGGGAAGTTTTCCCCAGTATTCGAGTTGTATCAACATTGTATGTTGCAAAAAGCGGTGAAGTTGAACAGGAGTTCGACTGGACACCTGATAACAGATTTTATCAGATACCACGTATTACATCAGGATATTATTTTCAGGATTTTGATAAATTTGCGCTCTATGATGCTTTTCATAACTTTGGAGTTATCAGCCACTTTATCCATCCTGATGATGTCTTTGATGAAATGCGCTCAAAATCTTATGAAGGGTGGTTGTGGCTGAAAAGCAACTTTGAAAAAGAATTTGGTTTATTAAAGCAAAATTACCCCTGGATACGCTGGATGACGGTGAAGGACGCTTTCTATGAGTTCATTGTATATAATTCTTCTGCTGTTAATTTCAAAGTTAGGGGCAATAGTATTGAAATATATACTCCCGGTGGAGCAGGGCACAATTATTATATACGAGCACGTATCCCCAAACAGTATAAGCAGCTTATTAATTGTAACTTAGTGCAATATACACCAGCAACTGGGGATATTGTTGTTAAAACAAATAAGTATAAGTCAGTAATAGCGTGGTAATTACTAACTTAATAACAGCTCTGACCCCTTTTACACCCACTCAAGTATCATGGAATACTTCTTCCTGTAATATTCCTCATACTGCATGAATCTTGCCACCCTCTCTGTAAACGTTTCCCCAAGATTAACAAAGTACTCATGATGGTCTATGGGTACTCCTACATCAGCTTCTTCCTGTAAATATGCTTTAATGCTGCTGTAGTGGTATTTTATAGGGTCAGAGCATAACCTCTTTCGTATGGGATTATATGCCAGATACCATAATAACCACAACAAATAGTGAAACCCATCCTTTGCAAACTGTATGATGCTATCCTTATACCGCTCATTCCAGAAAGGACCGGTTCTGCCGGTTATTTTATTATACAGTTCAGCAAACCGCGCCTTAATATACTGCATAATACGGGAAATGGGCGCACCATCCTCAAGGGTGTGAATAACTAAATGGATATGATTATCCATAACACAGAAGGCAATGAGCTTAAAATGATATTTTTGTTTTGCTCTGTTCAGTATTTCCACAAAACAGGCTTTGAAGTAGTCTTCCTGCAGGTGGTTTTTCCACTCAATACAGCGGGAAGTGATGTGGTACGTTAAACCTGGTAGCTGTACACGCAATTTCCGTGCCATAGGTATTCCTCCGTGTATGTAGTAATATTTACATTACGCTTTTACTCTATACAACGCGTGAAGTTTAAAAAATTAAAAAGATTTAGAAAAAATTTTGTGCTTTTTGATAAAAAAATTGAAAAAAAAAGGGGTCAGAGCCTAATAATTTACTAAGCAATAGTATCAGGGTGAGTAAGAACAAACAAGGGGTCAGAGCCTAAAATCCCTCATTCTTTCTGAAAAGCAATAATAGTTATATCGTCAGTTATAAAAGCGTTGGATTCAAAAGAATCTAATCGCAGAAGTGATGTACAAAGGTTTTCTAATGAACCGCTATCATAGTTCTTTTCAATTATTTCTTTAAGTTTATCATACTCATTCTCAAAAGGAATTTTTGAATATTTACTCTGAGCATAAATAGATTCTGGCAATCCATCAGTATACATAAGGAATATATCGTTATTTTTAAAGGGTACTATTGTAGGTTGGTATTGATAATTGGAAGCTAACCCAATAATTGGTCCATTGGGTTTAATAAAGTTAACAGTACCATTAGAGATAACGCATGCAGGAGGATGACCTGCTGACACTATTGAAATCTTTTCGTCTTTCAGATGAATATCAGCAATAAGGCATGTAAAAATTATTCCGTAATCCTTAAATAATTGCATGAATCGCTGGTTTAAAAAGGTGAGCAAATCCTGAGGTGAGCCCATTGTTTCCTTAACAGATGAATACTCTGAAAGAATTTTTACAGTATTGAGGGAAGCAGTAATCCCATGTCCTGTAGCATCAGCTATAAATACCCTGATGACGCCTGGCGTGAGTTTAATAATATCATACACATCACCGCTGAGCTCTGCTAGTGGTTGATACAATACATTGTAATTGACTCCTGGTATGTGTGTGGGGCATGCCATGAGGCGTTTTTGAAAGGCTCTGGCAACTTCCATATCTTCCTTGATTACTCGCTCCCAGGCAAGTATCTGTGTTGTTATTTGCTTTAACTCAATGCTTCTTTGATAAAGACCCCTGTCCAATCCCACCTCTTTGTTTAATTCATGTCCAATTGAATGCTCAAGCTCCAGCATTTGTTTAATAGCTAATTGATTTTCAATCCTGATAAGAAGCTCACTTCGTGTAAAGGGCTTGGTAATGTAATCATTGGCACCGGAAACAAATCCCCGCACCATGTCTGATGCACTGTCGCGTGCTGTTACCATAATAACGGGTATGGTTGAAAATTTTTCTGACTGGCGTATTTTCTGGCAAACCTCATACCCGCTCATCCCGGGAAGCATAAGATCAAGAAGCACAAGATCAATATCGTGTGTTTCCAGAACTTGTAGTGCTGTTGGCCCATCATGTGCATGTATGAGTTCATATCCAGCAATTGTGCAGAAACCCTCAATTACTTTACGGTTAACCTCATCATCATCAACAACCAGTATTCGGGCTTTTGTGTAAAACGGGATTTTTGCAAGCGCTTCATCCTGTTCCGTAGATGAATGAACAATTTCCTGAGGCAACACAAGAGCATCACTGGTAACTTCGATTTGCTTGATTTTTGGTATCCCGGGAGTTCTGGGCTCTTTTGGAAGTGTAACAATAAAGGATGTCCCTTTACCTTTTTGGCTTTCAACATGAATGAACCCACCATGAAGTTCAACTAAATATTTTGTTATGGGAAGCCCAAGGCCTGTCCCGCCGTAATGACGACTATCAGAACTTTCCGCCTGGACAAATGGATTCCATATCCGTTCCCTATCAGCTTCATCAATACCTGGGCCTTCGTCGCTCACGGTAATTGTTACACCTTCAAAAGATGATTGGACATCTACTGTAATGGTACCTTTATCTGAAAATTTAATTGCATTGCCCACAAGATTAATAATAATCTGTCTAAGGCGGTTACGATCAGCAACTATCGCACAGGGTCCAGAAGATTTTAATGTAAGCGATAGTCCCTTTTTATTAGCTTCAGGAGTTAAAAGTGATACAATTGTTGCTGCAACCTGATCAACCAAGATATGCTCAAGGAATAGATCCACCTTTCCTGCACGAAGCTTACTGAAGTCAAGGATGTCAATTACCATTTTGTTGAGGTGTGATGCCTCATCCCGTATCAGAGCCAGATTTTGTATTTGTTTTTCGGTCACTGGCCCGGATGAACCATCCATAATTGTTTCAACAATTCCCATTATTCCATGAAGCGGAGTTTTCAGTTCGTGGCTGGTGGTAGCAAGAAAGTCATCTTTCATTTTATCAAGGACAAGAAGTTTTGAATGCGCTTTTTCAAGTTCGGAAAATACCTGTGCATACCGTGAAGCAAGCACGAAGGCAAAAACAAAAATCATTGCCATAAATGGTTCTATAGATGAAGGAGTAAAATCAATTATATGAAGCCATGTTAAAACAGATGCAAAGATGAATAAATATGCTACAATAATCCCTGCCAATATTTTAAGAGCATGAGGCCTTTTAATCTTAATCGCATACAAGCATAATATTGTTGTATAGAGCATATAAATAAGACATGTCAGCAGAAAAATCCTGAATAGATACATTCGGTACGTTACAACCAGCCCGGTAAGAATTATTTCTATGGTACAATAAATTAGGAAAAATACCAATGCAGCAATAAGCAATTTCGATAATATGTTATGTCGTAACGATAAAAAGGAATGTATGAATAAGATTGCAAAGATAACAATGCTTACCGAACCGCAATATGCTAATATAAGATAGGCTATTCTATTATCAATTATCCAGAAAATAATACCAATATAACCGGTCGTCCATAATGCAAATGAAAAAGCCATTCCGGCAAAGTAAAGATAAAATCGTTCTTTGTTTCTGTAATAAAAAAGAAGAATAAAATATAACGATAGGAATAAATTAATCCCAATTAAAAGCCCGTAGAATAAATTATTTTGAACAAATACTTTTGATATTTTTGGAAATGTCCCAATTTTTATCATCCCCTCGAAACCGGAATTATAATCAAATGAGCTTATCCGTATTGCAATTACATTATTTTCCTTTGTCACTAAATTATGTGGGAAAATTATAATATCGGGCTTCCCAAGGTTTGGTATGGATATTCCCTTAATGAAGGGACGTGTTTCTTTAACCAATACACCATTTAAATAAAACTGAGCTCCACGATAGTGTATTGGAACTAATAAAGCAAAGTCACCCTTATAGTTATTGCTATTGCAAAGGTCACAGTTAAAAACAATCCTGTACCAAATATTTCCGGTATAATTACGGAATTCTTTTTGGGTATGCCAGGGTTGGTTGATAGCATGAATATCCCATGATGAATGGTCATAATTTTTTTCTTTGTATTGTTCCCGATCCTCGGCCCTAAAATACCAATATTTAGGTAATGACATTATCTCTTCTGAAAGTGAAAAGACATAATTGTTATTGCCATCTAAAGATAATGCTACAGTACTGAATAGTAAAAGCGATGATATGATGAATATAATCAATTTGATAAAATTCATTCCAGCATTAATAATCCTTAAGATTTGTGTCTACTGAATTGATAATTGTCTGCCTATTGTTTATAAGGGTTTTACAGTCATCAATTGATACGCCGGTGTAATCATTGGAATCAAAGAATTTTTTTAATTCCTGGGCATCCCCTTGCTTAAGTACTTTAATAAATTTTTCCCCCATTTCACGGTTTCCAGCTTCTTTTGCAACAAAATCAATGAAATCTGCCATACTTACCTCCAAAAATATATCTATAATTACACATATAATGAATACTATGAATAATATTTCAACATATTTTTGTAGTGTCTGAATAAATTGAAAATAATGAAATTGATATATGACCCCCCTGCAAAAAGGGTAAGAGTATTACTAATAAAATTTTATGGATGAAATCATATAAATTAATTTACAGGATGTCAACAATATAGTATAGGGGCACAAAATTTTTTAAGGAGAAATAGTTGTGTTTAGAGAAAACAGAACACATGAAATGCCAGAACTATTTTCTGAGAAGAATATGATGCCTGATACTTTAAAGAAGAGATATGAGAAAAGCTGGGCAAAAGGGTTTTACGAAGATGTATTTTGCAGGATTGACGAGACACTATTTTCAGTATTGTATTCAGACAAGGTATCACGTCCCAATCTGCCAGTAAATATATATGTATCGCTTGAGATATTGAAGGAATTATTTGGTCTGAGTGACGAGAAGTTTTTAGGCAGGTTTTATTTTGAACATTTGAATGCTTGAATAGTTCTTTTGAACGGTTTTAAACTGGGGTTAAAAGATGGGCCAAAGGAGACATGAAGAAGAGGTGGCTTGATGCTGCAATTTTACAGAGTGAAGAGCGGATGCATCGACTCAGTGGATTTATGAGTATTAAGCCTCTGATAAAAAGTAGTGAAAAAGTATTGAGCGAAGAAAAAATTAAAATTGACTTGACAAATTTAATACCATAGGGAATTAGAAAAAGTATTGAGCGAAGAAAAAATTAAAATTGACAGGAAGATTTGTTGAGGATATGAATGTTATACTGCTATGGAATTTCCACTAAAAGCGGGATGAGCTCTTATGGGTAATTTCTATTGACTTTTTTTGAAAAGACTGATGTTGATATTACAATGATGAATAAAGGATTGCCAAAAATCAATATTAGAAAAGACGAGTCAGGTGAAATTAGAGTTTCATTTAGTAGTTATCAGTCCATTCTTGTGAAAAAGATAAAAAACATTAAGGGAGGCAGATGGCATCCAGATGAAAAATATTGGTCCTTTCCGAATACTAACGGAATTTTAGAGAAGATTTTTAAAGTCTTTGAAAGTGAAGAAATTAATTTAGACCCTGCTCTCCAATCTCAGCATCCTTCTCCCATCATTGTGAGGGACAAAATTTCCCCTGCGGAAGCAGACAAGCAATCTCTCTATAACTTTGAGGATTTGAGAAGAGAACTTGTTTCAAGAAAATACAGCTATAAAACCATTAAAGCCTATATTTATTTCAATAAAGATTTTCTAAACTTCTTAGGTAAAAGACTACCTGACATTAATGATGATGATATAAAGAATTACCTTCTTCATCTTGCAGAAAATAAACAATCTGCAACTTCTACCCTGAATCAAGCCATCAACGCATTAAAGTTTTACTATGGTGAGGTGCTAAAGCGGAAGTTTGTTTATGAAATTAAAAGACCGCGCAAAGATAAAAAACTGCCTGTTATTTTAAGCCAAGAAGAAATTACAAAAATCCTCTCGTCTGTTGATAATATCAAGCATAAGGCAATCTTAATGCTTATTTATTCTGCTGGATTAAGGGTGGGCGAAGTGGTCAAACTGAAACCCGAGGATATAGATAGCGAAAGAATGCTGATCCACATTAAAGGGTCAAAGGGACGGAAAGATAGGTATACGATTCTATCGGAGACTGCATTAGAAATTCTCAGGGAGTATTGGAGGGAATATAAACCCAGGAAGTGGCTTTTTGAAGGGGCAAGGCCAGGCAGATATTTATCCATAAGAACCGTTGAAAAGATTTTGGAGCATGCCTGTGAAAAGGCAAATATAAGAAAAGATGTTTCAGTCCATACTTTGAGACACAGCTTTGCCACTCATTTATTGGAGGGCGGAACTGATTTAAGATACATTCAAGAGTTATTGGGACATAAAGATAGTAAAACGACCGAAATTTATACTCATGTGAGCATTAAAAGTATTGGGAAGATAAAGAGTCCACTTGATACATTGGGACTCAAAGAAGGAAATAATAAATGACAAAAATTGTTAGCCTATGGGAGTTTTCTGGTAGTTCGGCCAGATTCGGAATATCCGAAGTACTTCGGATATCACCCCGATTTTATTGGTATATCCGAACTTGTTCGATAATAACTAAGTTAAGTGAAACGGCCAACAAACTTTTGCCGGGCGTCCGTGCCCGGCTAGTTGGAATAAAATTTAACGCGCCAGAGGAGGCCAGTATGTTCAAAACAAAATTTTTTCTATCATTTCTTTTAATCTTTACATTTATTATTGGATGTAAATCTCAAGCCGATAAGGATTTTGCTGAAGTAGACAAACTGATTGATAGCGATAGATGTTCAGATGCTATACAAATAGCCACAAAAGGCATTGAAAAATATCCAAATGATGCGAGATTTTACTATAATCGTGGATATTGTTATTTAAGTACCAGCCTGTATAAAGCCAAGGAAGATTTTTCAAATTGTATCCGTATTGATCCTAAATATCATAATGGATATTATGGTTTGGCAATGGTCTATGAAAAAGAAGGTCAATTAGATCTAGCTGAAAAGAATTATAACAAAGCTATAGAAATGGTATCTGACAATGAAAGGAAATCTACTTTTTTAAGTGGGTTGGCATCGCTATACTACCATAAAAAGGATTTCAAAAAAGCCATTGAAACCATTAAGAAAGCAATCGAGTTAAATGATGATGCCGTTTTTTATGAAAGTCTAGGCTTCTATTTATTAGCTGATGGCCAAAAAAAAGAAGCCGAGGCAGTATGGATGAAAGCTATAAATGAAAAACAATTCTCGCAGATCGCATCAAAACATAGTACATATTATTATTTGGCACGATATTACTTTCAAGAGAAAGATTATAAAAAGTCCAAAGAAAATATCGAAAAGGCCATTGAACTTGCACCGAGCAATAATCAATATGTTTGGTTTTTTAATCAAGTTAAACCATATGTTAAATAAAGGAGTTTTTAATGGATACTTGTAAATATTTAGAAAATACAATATGTAAATTAAAACAAGAAAGTGAGTTGAAGAAACTGGAAGTTTATAATAAACTTTTACAGTTAGGATATGAATTCGATTTTGTTAAAATTGAATGCCCATTTATTCATAAGAATTTGGACTTTAATTTGTGCCCTTTTAAAAAATAACAAAGGAGATTTTATCATGAAAATTGAATACAAAGTTATATCAAATGTTAAACTCATAAAAACAAGTAATGCAGCAGATATTGAAACTGAATTAAATAAACATGGTATTGATGGTTGGGAACTTGTTGCTATTCATGGTGAGCATTTTATTTTCAAGAAAATAGATTAATTCCCCAGCCTTCGCCATCCTTGGCTACGGCTGGAATAAACTGGTTGCTTGTTGG
>Ga0209204_1003207_pt1 | contig 12316 bp, 14 predicted proteins | sample AD_JPNMR2_MetaG_FD_184425 | JGI IMG/M metagenome (GOLD analysis project Ga0209204, IMG submission 184425) | Active sludge microbial communities of municipal wastewater-treating anaerobic digesters from Japan - AD_JPNMR2_MetaG (SPAdes) (version 2) | ecosystem: Engineered > Bioreactor > Anaerobic... | reverse complement strand
CCAAGCAATTAATACATTTTTCTTCATTAAATGCTATAATCATAGTAGTATTTCAATATATTTGATTTAAACTTTTATCATAAGTTGTTTTATATTTATTAATAGGTAAAAATAATAATAATTTATATTTCACAAATGTAAATACAAAACAATAACATTACATTTGTAAATAATTTGTTTTTGTGAATTTATTTATGTATTATTGTAATTTAATTTTTAGTTCAAATTTTCTTTCATTTTTGAGAAATTATGGAAATAAAAGAAAGAATTGCCAAAATAATGCAAAAAGAAGGCATGAATGCCGGACAGTTTGCCGCTGAAATTGGCATCCAAAGTTCTACCTTATCTCATATTTTAAAAGGTAGAAATAACCCCAGTTTGGATGTTCTAAAAAAAATTTTGAATCGTTTTGAAAATATTAATTCCGATTGGCTTATTTTAGGTGTTGGTCCAATGTATAGAATCGCCAAACAATCGAATGCTCCTACTTTGTTTGATGAAGAAGAAATAGAAAATTTAAAACCTATTTCAACTACACTTAATTATGAAGAAAAAAATTTAAATGTAAATTCCCCTCCTCATAAAATTAAAAGTGAACTTGATAAATCTCCATTGAATAAGTCATTTGCAACTTCAGAACAAATTTCATCTAATATTCAAAAGATTGAAAAATCAGTTAAAAAAATTATTGTCTATTTTAGTGATAATACCTTTCAAGAATTTGAATCAAAAGAAACTTAGTCATTTTACCTATTTAAACTTATTTATTCTAAAAAAACAATTCAACACTCCTTCTTGTCAATTGAATTTTAATCTCTAAATTTGTAATCAATTATAATCAAATATGCCTTTTTTAAATTGATTTTTTAAAATTATCAAGTATAATGACAAAATGCATACTTGACTTTAGAGTAAGAAAAAACATCCATCTAACAACCGAACATTCCCTGTTAATTCTTTCTGTTGATCAGCCACTTCCAGAGATTTTGCCTGGACAATTTGCTCAAGTAAGAATTGATAATTCTTCCGTATTTTTACGCCGTCCTTTTTCTATTCATTATGTTGATAAGAAAAAAAATGAATTATGGTTATTAATTCAAGTGGTAGGAGAAGGAAGCAGAAAATTGTATCATATCAATAAAAATGAAATTTTAAATTTAATATTACCTTTGGGTAATTCTTTTAGCTTGCCAAAAAATCATAAAGATAAAATTTTAATTATTGGAGGCGGAACAGGTATAGCTCCTTTACTTTTTTTGGGTGATTATTTACATAAAAATGGTTTTTGCCCAAATTTTTTATTTGGAGCTCGAAATAAAAACTATTTAATTCCTTTAAAAAAATTTGAAACTTACGGAAATATCTTTATTACTACCGAAGATGGCTCAACGGGAGAAAAAGGTTTGGTAACTTGCCATTCTATTTTAAAAAATCATTTTGATATGATTTATTGTTGTGGTCCAACATCCATGATGAAAGCTGTAGCTTCTTATGCTGAAAAAAATAACATCCCGTGTGAAGTATCCTTAGAAAATACGATGGCTTGCGGATTTGGAGTTTGTTTATGTTGCGTAACAGATACCACAGAGGGAAGAGTTTGTGTTTGTACAGAAGGTCCGGTTTTTAATATTACAAAATTAAAATGGTAAAACTAAATGTCGATATAGGAAAATTACAGTTGAAAAATCCTGTGATGACAGCTTCAGGTACTTTTGGCTATGGAATAGAGTATGCAGACTTCCTTGATTTATCACGAATAGGTAGTATTATTGTAAAAAGTATTACACTTCGCAATAGAGAAGGGAATCCATATCCTCGCATGAAAGAAACTGCGTCAGGCATGCTAAATGCTGTAGGACTGCAAAATAAGGGAGTAAAATATTTTGTCGAAAACATTTATCCTCTTTTAAAGAATATAGATACGTGTATTATTGCCAACATTGCAGGTTCAACCATTGAAGAATACGTTCAAATTGCTGAAATATTGAATGAGCTTGATAAAATTTCTGCCTTAGAATTGAACATTTCCTGTCCAAATGTGAAGGAAGGAGGGATGCTTTTTGGAAACTCGTCAATAGTTGCTAATCAAGTAGTTACAGCAGTGCGAAGGGCATATAGTAAAGAACTAATTGTAAAGCTTTCGCCAAATGTAACGAGTATTTCAGAGATAGCAATTGCTGTAGAAAGTGCAGGTGCTGATGCCATATCCTTAATTAACACATTGGTAGGAATGGCAATTGATATAGAAACCAGAAAACCTTGCCTTTCCACCATTACGGGAGGCTTGTCTGGTCCTGCAATCAAACCCGTAGCTGTTCGAATGGTTTGGGAAGCAGCTCATGCCGTTAAAATCCCAATTATTGGTATTGGAGGAATTATGAATGCTGCTGATGCTATTGAATTTTTACTGGCTGGAGCTACTGCAATAGAAGTGGGAACGGCTAATTTTATGGATCCAACAGTGACCATTAAAATAATCGAGGGAATTGAGCAATATTTGATTCAACATGGTTTTGACAATGTTTATGAAATTATTGGGGCAATGGAAAATAAATAAAAATTATTTTTATTGTCTATTTAATTCGATAAATATTTTATAATCAGGTATTTCTCTTGAAATCTCAAACTGCGAATTTTTTACATTAACTTTACAGAAAAAATGTTCTATTCCATTGCTTATGATAAAAAAATTTACATTTAATTTTACATTATAAACAGCCACTTGATCAAAAACTAATTGAGAGATAGTTATTTGTGGAGCTTTAAATTCTAATATCAAGGCAGGTTCAGCATATTCATTATAAAAAATAGCATCGCAACGTTTTTTCATTCCATTCCAAACAATTTCTTCTTCAACGGACAAACGACTGGCAGGGAAATGTTTTTCTTCGGTAAAAAAACGAATAAAATTTTGTCTTACCCATTCTTCAGGAGTGAGTTTTACAAATTTTTTTCGGATATTATCAAATATCCAGTAAGTATCTCGTTCTTTTTTTAAACGAAAATTGTAAGCTGGCAAATTTAATTGTAACATTTTTTGTAATTTTGCTCTATATCTCGATCTATTTCCTACCAGAAATAAAATACGAATATACAAAAATGTATCAAAAAACGACACAAGATGAAAACGAAAAAAGAAATAGTAGAAAACTGGTTACCCCGATATACAAAACGACCATTGGAAGATTTTACCAATCATATTTTGCTGGTAAATTTTAATATTTATCTGGAATTGTTTGCCAATTATTATCAAGTTCCTATTATTGGAAGAAATGGAAATATGCCCAATGCCTCAGCGAATGGTATAACGATGATTAATTTTGGTTTGGGCAGTCCAAATGCTGCTCTTATTATGGATATTTTGTCAGCAGTACAACCAAAAGCTGTTTTGTTTTTAGGTAAATGTGGTGGTTTAAGAGATAAAAATAAAGAAGGCGATTATATTTTACCCATTGCTGCTATTCGAGGTGAAGGAACTTCGAACGATTATTTTCCGCCAGAAATTCCAGCCTTGCCTGCTTTTAGCCTTCAGCGTGCGGTTTCTTCAAATATTCGTGATTTTGGGAAAGATTACTGGACAGGAACCGTTTACACAACTAATAGAAGAGTATGGGAACATGATGAGAAATTTAAAGAATATCTTCGTTCTACCAAAGCTATGGCAATAGATATGGAAACAGCGACGTTGTTTTCCTCAGGATTTTATAATGGAATTCCAACAGGAGCTTTATTGTTAGTTTCCGATATGCCTATGCATGAAGAAGGGATAAAAACCATTGAAAGCGATAATAGAGTGAATGCCAATTATGTAGAAGAACATTTGAAAATTGGCATTGCTTCATTAGTTTCCTTGATTACCAATAGTCGAACTGTAAAGCATTTAAGATTTGAATAAAAAATAACTGTTAAAAATGGCTAAGCAAAATTTTACTTACGAAGATGTTTTAAATGATTTGCGGCAGAAAATTTATTTTCCTGTTTATTTTTTAATGGGAGAAGAGCCTTACTATATTGATTTGGTATCGGATTATATTCAAAACAATATTTTGACTGAAACAGAAAAAGATTTTGATCAAACCATTTTTTATGGGAAAGATGTAAATATACCTACTATTATTAATGTTGCCAAGCGATTTCCAATGGTGGCAAAACATCAAGTGTTGATTGTAAAAGAAGCTCAACTTATTGATACCGATGAATGGGAAAAATTGAGTTATTATTTGAAAAATCCTTTAGAATCAACCATTTTAGTTTTTTGTTATAAATATGGTACACCTGACAAACGAAAAAAATGGTTTCAAGATATATCACGTGCTGGGGTAGTTTTTGAATCTAAAAAACTTTATGAAAATCAAGTGGGTCCGTGGATACGTTCTTATTTAAAATCTCAAAATATCTCTATTACCGAAAAAGCAATAAATATGCTGGTTGAATTTTTAGGGAATGATTTAAGTAAAATTATGAATGCTCTTGAAAAGCTTTTGATTAATCGGAATGAAAATTTTAAAGAGATTACGCCTGAACTCGTTGAAAAATATATAGGCATTAGTAAAGATTACAATGTTTTTGAGCTTCAATCAGCCATCATTGATAAAAATATTTTAAAGGCAAATAGGATTATACGTTATTTTGGAGATAACAAAAAAGCAAATCCATTGCCATTTGTCTTAATTCAATTGTTCAATTTTTTTAATAATTTGTTGCTGTATTATTATTTAAAAGATAAAAGTGAAAAAACAGTTGCTTTAGAACTTAAAATCAATCCTTATTTTGTAAAAGATTATGTAAAAGCAGCTTCTAATTTTACACCCCAAAAAACCATTCAGATTATTTCCGATATAAGGCAAACAGATGCCAGGAGCAAAGGCGTTGATCAAACTACAATAGAAGAAGTAGAATTACTAAAAGAATTGATTTTCAGGATTTTACATTAGACATTAATTTTATTTTTACAGCCTTTTATTTACAATTAGTTGTTTTTTATTTTTTGCTAAAGATGAGAAAATGTGAGGAAGCCATAAGTTCTACCTTTCAGGCAATATCTTTGATGTGAGAATGTGATAATAAACAAATTCCTACAGATTTTTAGAAAAAAATCTTCATTGTTTATTGTGATTTGAATATTATTCGTAATTTTGCGAACAACAAATTCAAATCATCCATACACCGATGGCTTACCCTAAAAATAAAACCTACGACATCGACATCGAAGAGTTGGCACGTTTCGCCAAAGCGATGGGACATCCTGCCCGCATCAGCATTCTTCGGTACTTGGCTTCGATGGACAGTTGTTTCTTCGGCGATATTTGTCAGGAACTGCCCATTGCAAAGGCTACCGTTTCGCAGCACCTGACAGAATTGAAAAACGCCGGATTAATCAGAGGCGAAATCGAGCCGCCCAAAGTGAGATATTGCATCGATCAGGAGAATTGGGAAAAAGCCAATGAAGCTTTTCGGCAATTCTTCTCCAACATTCAACCCAAAGACATTTGTTGCAATCCCGAAAATTAATTTCACAGGTATGAAAATACTTATCCTTTGCACCGGCAACAGTTGTCGCAGCCAAATGGCAGAAGCATTTCTACGTTCGTTTGATAATCGTTTGACGGTTTGCTCTGCCGGCACCGAGCCGGCGGAGAAAGTGAGCGAGAAGGCCATTCAGGTAATGCGTGAAGCCGGTATCGATATCAGCCGGAACATTCCGAAATCGGTCAGTCAGTATCTGTCGGAAACATGGGATTATGTGATTACCGTTTGCGCCGATGCCGACCGCAATTGTCCGGTATTTTCGGGAAAAGTAAAACACCGGCTGCATATCGGTTTTGATGATCCGGCCAAAGTTACAGGTTCTGAAGAATTTGTCTTGAACGAATTCAGAAGAATAAGAGACGCAATAAAAGAAAAATTCCACCAATTCTATCAAGAAAATTTACAGCTATGAATGTGATTTATTCCATCGTTAAAGTGTTACTTTCGACCGTTGTACTGGTAGCCGTTTCCGAAATATCCAAACGGAGCACTTTTGTGGGCAGCCTGTTGGCTTCCATCCCGCTTGTTTCGCTGCTGGCCATCGTTTGGCTGTACATCGACACCAAAGACACCACACAAATTGCCTCGTTGTCCACCGGCATTTTCTGGCTTGTGATTCCTTCGCTTGTCTTTTTTATTGTGCTGCCTATGTTGCTCAAAAGGAGTCTCAACTTTTGGCTGTCGCTGGTTATCTCTTCTGTGCTGACGGTCATTGCCTATTTCATTATGCTTTATTTGCTCAAAAAATCAGGAATAAAACTCTAACATTCAAATCTATGGAAAAAAATATCAAATCCGTTGTTAAAGACACTTACACGGTGATTGCACAACAATCGAAAGAACAAAACGAAACTTCCTGCTGCGGTGTTGGCGGATGTTGTTCGACGGTCGATTACGCCGTATTCAGTGAAAACTACCGCCAACTGAAAGGTTATCACGAAGAAGCCGATTTGGGATTGGGATGCGGCATACCTACCCAATTTGCGTCTATCAAAGAGGGCGATAGTGTGCTTGATTTGGGCAGCGGTGCAGGTAACGACTGTTTTGTTGCCCGAGCCATCGTTGGAGAAACCGGCAATGTAGTCGGTATTGATTTTACAGATGCCATGCTGGAGAAAGCGCGTAAAAATAAGGCCAAACTCGGCTTTCAAAATGTGGAATTTGTCAAAGGCGACATCGAAGATATGCCGTTGGAAGACAATCAGTTTGACGTGGTGATTTCCAATTGTGTGCTCAATCTGGTGCCCGACAAGCGGAAAGCGTTTGCCGAAATTAAACGGGTATTGAAACCCGGCGGTCATTTTTGCGTGTCGGATGTAGTTGTCAAAGGCAATCTGCCAGAAAAATTGAAAAACGATGCCGAGATGTATGCCGGTTGCGTTTCGGGAGCCATTGAGATGCAGGAGTATCTGGATATTATTCGGGAAACGGGATTTCAATCGGTTACCGTTCACAAGCAAAAGGAAGTGCAACTGCCGCAGGAAATCTTACAGAGATACCTCAACGAAGAAGAAATCCGGCAGTTTAACCAAAAGGAAATCGGGATTTTCAGCATCACCGTTGCGGCAGAGAAAGTGAATGAATAAGAATTGTGATACCCAAAAGCTTTTATCCATTTAAAAGGCTTCAATTCAACATTTAAGCGCCATTGATTGTGCAGGAAGTAAATATTAGGGAGATAATGTTTACGGTAATCGAATAGAGAAACATTTGTAAATGCAAATATTTAAAAAAAATAATCAGCATATCATATTGATACTGTTTGATTTATCATTTATATTAAACAAATATTAAAATAATTTTCATAATTTATTGTTTTTATTTACAAATGTTGTATATTTATGGCGTAAATAAGACGTTGTGCGTCATGCTGGGAGACCGAATTGCATATAAACAACTACTGGCACAAGGTTGTCACTCAAAAAGATTAAGTTTGATAGAATCTAAAGGAAAATTGAAACATGGAAAAATTAATAACACTTGATAAAACAAACATTGACAAGGAGCATATTTGCTGTGCTATTTCAGACAAAAAATGCAAGGACAGTTATGAATTAAAAAAAGACTGGCTTAAAAAGGAATTTGACAACGGATACGTTTTTCGCAGAATTGATGCCAGAGCAAAAGTATTTATAGAGTACGGACCAGCCGAGAAAGGTTGGGTTCCTGTTGATGCACCAAATTACTTATTGATAAACTGTTTTTGGGTTTCTGGTCAATACAAAGGACATGGATATGGTAAGGAACTGTTAAGACTTGCTCTTGAAGATGCAAAAAATCAAGGCAAAGATGGATTAGTAACAGTGGTAGGTACAACCAAGTTTCCCTTTATGAGTGATACCAAATGGCTGTTAAAACAAGGATTTGTGACTTGTGAAAAATTGCCGTCGGGATTCAGTTTACTTGTATTAAAGATAAAACCCAATGTTGACAACCCAAAGTTTAAAGATTCTGTAAAAAGCGGAGAATGTGAGGATAAAAATGGATTAGTGGTTTATTATTCAAATCGCTGCCCTTTTTCGGAGTATCATGTAACGACTTCATTGACAGAATCCGCAGAAAAAAGAAAATTGCCATTAAAAGTTATCAAACTTGATACAATTGAGAAAGCACAATCGTCACCGACACCAGCGACAATTTTTAGTTTATTCTATAACGGAAAATTTGTGACTACAGATTTAAGTGCTTGTATGGACAGTAGATTTGATAAAGTAATAGAAAAAGAGATGAAATAAAGCACGAACGCACAACACATGGTATAGTGCATGCGGGTTTCAGTGGTATGCGAGCGTTTGTGGCACGTAAAAAAAGTCGGTGTAAACTGATAGGAAATCGCTTCGTAATCCCGCACGACACCATACCATCAAACGTTACCAAACATGCAAAAAAAAAGAAAAAAGACGATCAACATGGACACAAGTTAATGAAACAAATTATTTTGTACGTGAACAACAGTAACGGACAAAATACGTGAAATACGGAAGACTATGAAACGTATTTATCGAAAATGAGAAATTTGTTTGTAGTACGATTTTGACCTCGTACTTATGCGACTATGAAGTTTGTTTTAAACTGACAAACTTAAATCTACGGGAAACTAAAGTTTCCTGCGACAGCCCCAATATCGGGTTGTAAATACTTTAAAGAAAAATAAAAAACTGAATGTAACGGGAAAACAAAAAAATCAAATCGAACCTTGTTGCATTCACAAAACAGAATTGTTTATGAAAAAGTTAATTTATATCGTTGCCTTTGTGGCATTTACGCTGGTTTCGTGTGATAAAAACGATAACTTAAAATCAAGTAATCAAATTGCCATTGAGCAAATTAAACAAAATGCAAAAGCAATATCCAGTTCACATGACTCTTTAGTGCTTGAGATGATAAATGTTGAAAAACAAAAAATTAAAGAAAAAATCAAATCAACAAACAATGTGAATTCAAATTTAAATCTCACAGAAATTTGTGATGTCATTGAAGAAGTTACTGGAGTGAGACCAATTGTATTAGGCAATATGTCGACAACAAAACAATTGTCAAAATCAATGAACAATGATGATGATTTGTCTATTAATTTTGATGTTGATAAGTTAGAGTTGGCAGAGTATGCAACTTCTGATATTATAGCAGAATATTTCAAACTGATAGATGATATTAAGCAAGACAGTGCAAAAACAATTTCAGAAAAAAATAATTTGATTAGTGAAATACAAACAAAAATTTCATTAGACCCAAATGCAACATTAGATGACATTAAAGTATTTTATAATACTACTGAAATTTTAAAAGGTTCATTGTCGTTGTGGAATAATGAAAATAGCATGAACCAAGTTAAAATGAATAATATGGGGATATATTATGCAAAACCACTTTCGAAATGGAGTTTTTGGGCTAAACTTGGTTTTGTTGCAGCTGCAGATGCTTTAGGAGGTGTATTAGGTACATTTGCTGGAGGAATTGTTACCGTTGGAGGAGTTCCAATGTATGTGCCATCTGGACCAACAGGTACTGTGGCTGGCGCAGCGGCATTATCATATATTGCTTCAAAAATGGTAGGTTGGTAATTTTTAAATCATACATATATGAAATTTAAAATTTTTATTATAGCATTATTTATGTGTCTCTTTCAATTTAATAATGCACAGAATAGTTCTTTATTGAACTTTGGTATTAATACCGATTTTATTACTATCCCATTAACCGAAAATAGTATATTGTCAAACAATACGGTTGTAAATATAGGTTACAATTTAAATGACAATCTAAATTGTAAAATTGGTTATGAGGGTTCAGTGATAAAAGAAAATAAAGAAAATAAATATACTAACTTATCTGGACTTGTAGTAGGTTTTGGATATTATTTGAATAATAATAAAAAGAATGAATTTAACACCGAATTATTTGCATCATATACAAATGCTTTTAATAATTTCAGTTCTTTTGATAATTATCATAGCGATTTGGGTATAAAGTTCTATTATAAAAAATTGTTTTATATTGGAACAGCAGTTCGTTATTCAAACAACAATTTGACATTATCGACTAACAGAAATAATCTCAATTGGTACTGGCAAATGGGTATTCAATTACCGGTTTTCAAAAAGTAAAATGATTTAAAATGCACATTTGGTAACATTAGTTGTGTAAAATGACAACCAAATGTGCATTTTTTTGTAATCAAAAGAGCGTGACAAAAAAATCACACAGAAAAAAACAATGATAAACTCTTCACAACCAATGCACGATTTGGTAACACACGCCTATGTCCATTGGCGGCTTCTGTGCATTTTGCAGCTTTTGCTCCCGCATTCACTTTGTCGCTGTGCGACAGTGAATGCTCCCGCAAACCGCCAAATGCCCATAGCCTCGGTCGTTATGCGGCATAGTAAAAGACCGACGCGAGTCAAAATGTCTTTAGCCCATGGACTTCATTAAAAATATAAATAGATTAAAAATACAACACAGAGAAACCTGAAAATCTGGAACAGAGTAAGGAGCGGATACCGAAAAGCTATACGAGTAGGTAAAAAATCAAATTTCAATTTTATGAAAAAGTATTTATTTTTGGCGGTTTTTTTTGCGAGCTGTGTATTTTCATTAAATGCACAGACAAAAAGTGAGTTACAAATTGGATTGGCTATGCCTCAAGGCGATTTTGCCGATGATGACGAGGACGATGCTATTTTTGATGGTTCAGGTGTAGCTGCTACTGGATTTTACTTGGGTTACAAATTACTTTCACCATTAAAAACCGACGGATTATATTGGACATTTAATGCTGGAATCATGTACAATGATTTGCAAAGCGACTTTAAGGATGATTTAGAGGACGAAATGGATGATGCTGATGATTTTAGTTTACCAAAATATTTAAATGTACCTATATTAGCCGGATTACAATATGAAAAGTCGTTATCCGATGGTTTTAAACTATACGGCGAAGCTGGGTTAGGATTAAATGTCCTAAAACTAACAAATCTTTCGGCTTCAGAAGATGATTCTGAAATGAAAATGACATTTAAACCTTCTGTAAAATTAGGCTATAAAATTGGAGCTGGTATTGTTCTCCAAGATAAATATACAATATCTTTGAACTACTTGGGTCTGGGTTCACACAAAGTTAAATATGAATATGAAGAAGAGTATGATGGGGATAGTGAGAGCGATGATGACAAATTTGAAAAAGCTCTTTCTGTTAGTTCTTTGAATATCACTTTTGGTATTCGATTTTAAAAAGCTGAAAGAAAAGAACTACGCCCGCATAACAAAGTGTAGCAGCAATAAGGGTTTTAGTGGTAATTCAAGCATTCTGCCCCGCTCAAACTTCGGTATCTTCAGACAGGAAAGTACCCCGCAATCCCTTACTGCTGCTACACTCAACCGTTGTGCGTCATGCTTAAAAACAAGAGGAAGGATGATAACTCTTATTAAAGGATAAAATATGAAACAATGGTACGAAACATTATTTGAAAATTATGGTGAGAAATACGATAGAGAATGTTTTGCTCAGGGTACTATTGGCGAATGTGATTTTATTGAGAAAGAGCTAAATTTTAACAAATCGTTAAAGATAATTGATGTTGGATGTGGAACAGGTCGTCATTCTATTGAACTAGCAAAAAGAGGTTATCAAGTTACGGGCATCGATTTGTCTATATCATTACTTAAAAAAGCGGAAGAAAAGGCAAATAAAGCCGGCGTAAAAGTTGATTTTTTCAGGCATGACGCCCGCAATCTACCTTTTGAAAAACAATTTGATGTTGCGATAATGCTTTGTGAAGGAGGGTTCCCTCTTATGGAAACAGACGAAATGAATTATGAAATCCTTAAAAACGTTTCTAAGTCTTTAAAGGACAGGTCAAAATTCATATTCACAACGTTAAACGGGTTGTTTCCTTTGTTTCATTCTATAAATGAATTTCACACACAGGGAATAATGGAAGGCAACGCAACTTACCATAGTAAGCATTTTGACTTAATGACATTCCGGGATTATAACATTACAAAATTTGTTGATGATAACGGAGTAGAAAAGGAATTAGAATGTAATGAAAGATATTATGTACCGTGTGAAATAACATGGTTATTAAAAACTCTTGAATTTACAAAAATAGAAATATTTGGAGCAACGCTTGGTGCTTTTTCTCGTGAGGATAAATTGAAAGCAGAAGATTATGAGATGTTAGTAATTACAGAAAGATAAAAAGAATGAACGCACAACAGCAGCTATACGCCATCAAAACGGCGCATAGCCGCGGGACGTTATGGGCAATTGAAAAAGCGCCAA
>Ga0209204_1003203_pt1 | contig 12336 bp, 6 predicted proteins | sample AD_JPNMR2_MetaG_FD_184425 | JGI IMG/M metagenome (GOLD analysis project Ga0209204, IMG submission 184425) | Active sludge microbial communities of municipal wastewater-treating anaerobic digesters from Japan - AD_JPNMR2_MetaG (SPAdes) (version 2) | ecosystem: Engineered > Bioreactor > Anaerobic >... | reverse complement strand
AAAAAGCACAAAGCGATAAAATTAGTATTGGAAATATTTTAGATTTGTACTGTAAAGAAATTTATTCTAAATCTAAAGCCATAAAAACTTTTTACAATAATTTTACTATGCTTTACATGCTAAGAACTCCAGAAGATTTTGAAGCCAATGGATTGGAGTTACCTTCTTTTCCATTTATACACGCTGTACCTAAAAATCAAACACTTATTGATGTAGAATTTTAATCATTTATAAACTGTTTGTATATGAAAAGTAAAACATTTAATGTAAAGATAGATGTATTAAAAAAGATTAGGTCTAGGGTTGAGATAGTGGTAGAAGCAGATAGTATTTCTGAAGTCTATCACAGAATAAAAAATCTAGCCTATGTTAGTGATTTTAAAAAAAAGGGAGTAACTTTGCTATCAGAAAAAGATTCTCCAGATTACTCTCTTGAAATGATTAGTTTAAGAAAGGTAGAGGAACTACCTGTACAAACTAGGTTGGATTTTGATTAAATTATAAATTTTTTTAATTTGGTTTTTATGTTGTCTTTAAAAGTGGAGGGAGGAAATCAAGTTTATTATAGGCTCTTGAATGGTAGAATGCTAGAGATATATACAGATAGTAATTCTGTTATGGAAAATATTGAAGAAGAAACTAATAGAATACTATCAGTATCTGTAGGAGATTTTGCCATAAAAATAGGAGATTATTTCCAACATGAAAGGGAAGAAATTCCTAGTTCTTACTATGTTGAGGAAATAATGAGGGGAGGAAGTAAACCCCATTTTAAACGAGCCTATACCATTAGAAGTTATAAAAGAAATAAAGGAACAAATTACATTTTACCCTGTCTTGGAAATGACTATCTATTCTTTGATACTAATGATTACCTAATAAATTCATACTTAAATATAGATTTTACTAGACTGTATTTACTATACCGTTTTTCCAAAACAGAGTACTATTCTAAAATTGAATCCAGACTTGTAAATCATCCAAGATTTGTAACTACTGATTCTTCTATTCCAGGATTTGATATTTTTATATTTAATATTCCAGAGGAACATCAAGAAGATGCCAAATTATTTATGAAGGGTAAGTATTCCAAATTATCTGATAATTTAAAGTTTGACATTAAATCCTTTTATAAACTTACAAATAACAGTTTTACCTGGAAGGTTTTAACCAAAGATCCAAAACTAATAGCCCAAATGGAAACAAAATTTGGATTAACTAAAATATTTCATTCCATTGATTTGGATGAAATACCTGATCCAAATGAAGAAATTTGGGAAAGGTTTATAAAAAATTTTAAGTAGTATGTATTTGGAATATACTATCATAATACTAACCAAGATATTACATGTTATAGCATTACTTGTAATATTTATGGTATCTTATGTAATTAATTACCTTTTTACTAAGTTTTTACTAAAAATCTTCTTTGATATTCCAATAAATAATAATATTCTTACAGAAGTAAAAAATTCCCTTCACCAATTAGTAATATTTTTAAGAAATTTATAAACTAAACTACACTACAATGAAAGACGTGTTAAAAAAATGGTTGAGTAATGGAGTTATATATGATCCAATTGGTATTCAAATATATATTCTAGAAAATAATGCCTATGCAAAGCATCCAATTCCATTATTAAATATACAGGGAGAAAGTTATATAAAGAATTTTTTAGGTTTAAATGATGAAGATGTATTAAAGTTTCAAGACGAACTGGGAAAATTTATTGCTGAAGCTATCAATGAAAAAATAGCTCGTAGTCAATAATTCTTTGAATAACATTTAATAAGTAGAAGATGGGGGACTTTAGAATTAATAATTTTTATTATTCTATTAGTCCTCCATCTTTTATAGATAAATCAAGAACTATGGAACCTTTTATAATGGACTATCTAGGGAATAACATAAATCAAGATCTTTTTTTACAGATAGGTAGAAAAATTGCATCTATTAGAAAAACACGAGTAGTCTATCCAAACTCATCTGAAGTATTCAGAGCTTTTAAAGAAACCCCAATACAGCACTTGAAAGTAGTGCTATTATTTCAGGATCCATACCATAATGGGAGTGCTGATGGGCTTGCTACATCCTGTAGCAGAACAGGTATCTCAACAACACTACAAATTATGCTACGGGAAATAGATTTGGAGTATCCAGAATGGATAAATGATTTAAATTATGGAAGAGAGGATAGAAAAAATTTATCAAGATGGGCAAAACAGGGAGTATTGCTATTAAATACTGCGCTTACAGTTGAAAAGGGAAAACCCGAAAGCCATACAAAAATTTGGGAACCAATCACAACAGCAGTAGTAAAAACTATTAATTCCAAACAGGATATTGTATGGGGATTATTTGGAACTAGAGCCCATTACTACAAAAAATTCATAACTAATCCTACACATACTGTATTCAAAGTGGCACATCCAGCAGCAGAGGCGTATGGTTCTAAAGGATTTATAGGATGTGGAGTTTTTAGAAAAATCAATGAAGAGCTTGAGGCAAGAAATAAAAGTATTATTCAATGGTAAAAAGGGTAGAGGGAAATAAAAACCCCTCTACCCCCCTTTTGCTGTAACTGGTTCCTTTTGTTTGCCTTGTTATTAGTATAAATTAGAACTCATATTTATAAACTTATTATACTGATTAATGAAATAGAAGTTACTTGTAATTTTCCTCCAGTTCAATTCTATCTGCCTATCAGTTAGTTCTCCTGAATCCATTATTAGGTCCATAGCTGCTCCTACACCTCTACCAGCACGTATTGCTAAACTTAGTAGTGGTATTGGGTCTTTAACAATCTCTATAAAAGTTTTAGGGCTTAGATAAAATGTGGTATCCTGCATCACACGATTTAATGTATTAAGAGCTGTAATTGTTCCCCATTTATCCTCATCATCATCATCATCTATAGAAGCCTTAATTAACAGGTATGTGGCAAGCATTGCCATGTATAGGTATATTTCCATTAGGTTTCTACGCATATTTGCTATTATAAGTTCCCTATCCCTAACTGGCAAATACTTCCAGTCCTGTTCTATACCCATCAAATCCAAAGTCAACTTATACAAAGTTTTCAGGGACTTTTTAAAACCAAGGTGAAAGGCTGTTACATACCTACCCTCAACATACCTTCCTAAATACTCATCATACCTTTTAGCTTGAAACCTGTCCTTTATACCCTCAATAACCCAACTTGCTCTAAACTGTCCAAGCATTCTTAAGAATACATACTTCTTATACATTGGGGTTGTTGATGGATCAAAGTTACCATGAAGTTTAGTGGATAGGGCCTGCACGTAAAGTCTAAAGTTTACAAACTCTTTATTTTCTTCTGGGTTACTAAAGTCTCCATTCCAATCAGGATTTTCCCCGTACAACTCTGTATTCCAGTTACCATGTTCATCAAATGCTTCCCAAAGGGATATTGTTTGTTTTTTCCCATTTACTGTAACCTCAATCTGTTTGTTCATCATGGCTGCTACCATGGTCATTCCCTTAATGAAGTAGTCTCCCTTTCTAAGTAAAACATATGGTATGTCCTTCAACTTTCTCATAGTTTCATTTTGGATGGTAGAAGTTTCATATTCAAGCCTTTCTGCCATCATGTTGAATTTAGCCATCAATTGTGCTACCTTATCAAGTTTACCATCCTTGAGATTAAAAGCAGATCTTAGCATTATCCAGAAGGATTTGATGGAATCCTTAACTTTAAAGTCCGTTCCATCAGCAGCCCATATAAGATTTGATACCACTCCAAAGGCAAAGTTGTTAAAAGCAGAAAATGGATTAAACCAGAAAGCCATTGCTTGATTGTGAGTCATCAGTTTATCTAACAACTTAGAAACAACCACATTTCTTCCTAGTTGTTGAGCCTCCTGTTCTATATTCTGCATTGATTTTTCAAATACTTGCTCAGATATTTCTCCATCCTCAAATTTTCTTTGTAAGTCATCAGCAGCCTGCAGTAGTTTTTCGTACTTCTGTTTAGCATTCAGTATGACTACCCTATCTCCCCAGTTTTCTACTAATATTTGAGCTGCCCTTTCAGGTGGGTTATCTTTTAGAAGGAATGCATACTCCTTTTTAATAGATTCTACTATTCTTGGGTCTTTTTCTACAATATCTATAAATACTCTTTTGTCCCCTCTAAAAGTTTTTATATTGGTTACTCCTTCATCAAGACGTTTCTCCTGGTACAACTGGGTATCCATAAACCATTCAAGTGCATTCCTTAGGTTATTTAAGTCATCTGATGTCATTTCTTTTCGTGTAGCACTCTGAGCAATATCCCCTAAAAATTTATGTGTTAGTTCTATAGTATCTTGAATTCTTGATTTCCATTTATAATTTAGAGCAGTTGCTGCAAAAAGAGGTAGTATCCTAGAAAAATCTGTGGACATTTCTTTTTCATCAAATTCTCCAATATACCTAACAGGAATGTTTTTAGTAAATTTTTCCCCATATGGTTGTGCATCTTCAATGTTTACCTCATCAATGGAGGTAGTAATACTATCTAAGAAATCCATTGGAGCATTTGCCAGTGCAGAAAATATACCATTAACTGTTAAATCCTCTACAAATTTTTTACGAACTCTAGGTAAAAAGTTAGATTGAAGATTTATATAGGGGGGAATGTATGACAGCATTTCTGTCATGAATTCATGAATAAGATTATATGCTTTACTAAGTTCTGGATCCGCCATAATTGCAGAAAAAGCCTCATCATAGAACTTAGATGGATTACCATTTATATTTTTCTTTGGAGTGTAGTACACATACCTATTTAAATGCACCTGCTTAATAGCATACTTATTACTTTCTTCAGTAGTCTTACCATTTAACTGGTCTATCCAAACAGCAGGATTATTATACTGCTTCCATTTAGTTATTTTGGTTTTTATTTTTTCCTCTGCATCCTCTTCTCCCTCAAATTGAGCAGTAATATAATCGGTATAATTCTGTAAATCGGTTAAGTACTGCTCATATAAATCTTTTGCTCGTTGTATCAAAGCATCTGCTTCTTCTTTACCTAAATCCAATTCAAGAGCATGTCTAAATTGAGCAAAATTCTGTCCTGCATGGTTTACATAATCTTTAACATAGAAAAATCTAGGGTCAACATAGTGAGTATTGGTATTAAGCCAAATTCCAAATTCCTTGATGGTTTTTAATTTCTTATCTAGGGAGGCTTTAGATGTTAGTATTTGGTAAAAGGTTTTTACTCTTCCAAAGAAATTATTATACCATTCCTGAGAATACCTATTAACCAATCCACCAGTCAACTTTCCATTCTCATCTCTCTGCCAGAATATATCCAGCCTACCACTTTTGCTTAGTTCTTTTATTGGTTCAAGCCTCTTCAACCACTTAGCAAGTTCTCCCTGTGTTCTTGCAATAGCATCCTTATTTAGCCTATCAAGTTTAGAGAGTAGTTTAACTCCCATATCTGCTACAAAGTTAGCATAGGCATTAGCAGTAGATATGTCCTTTAATCTATACATATCCTGCAGAAAGTCTGCTACACTATCATACTCAGCAGTTGAAGAGAGTAACTCAGAAGCTAACTGAAAAAGTTTTTTATCATATTTCTTAGAAATGATATCATTCTTAATGGAAACTATTTTTGCCCAAATAACTGGATGTATTTCTGTGTTGTCATCTGTTAAATCAAAAAGTATATCATCTATATTACTCCAAATATCTAACAATCTGTACGCCTCAATAATTTCTGAGGGCATAACAGTTTCCCTGCTAAGCAGTTGGTCCAACCAATTCAAATGAATTTTTGAAATATCTACTAAGGTTTGTAATCTAATTTCTCCAGTTAGACTCCTTTTTTGGTTCTCCAAAGAGGTTATCTGTGTCTGAACAGCCTGAATTTTACCACTCAACTCAGTAGCTTTAGAAGTTCTACCAGCCTGTCTTGCAGCTCGTGCCTCAAAAATTAAGGTATTCTTAATTTTATACTTGAGCTTTATTTGCTGTTCTAAGGCCTGTGCTAGCTTATTAGTAATTGGAAACTGTAAATCATCTTCTGGAGGTGTTTCAGCTACATCAAAATCATATCCAGCCTGTTCAGCAAGAAATCTTCTTAATCCTTCTTGCTGTCCGAACTGATTAACAAGTTCAACAAGCCTTTCATTTTTACTTTCAGTAATTCTACAACTAGCCATATTAACTACATTTAAATTTTATTTCACCGTTACGTATCATTTCTCTTAAAATCTTTCTTTGATCTCTCTCTAGAGATTGCATGAATTTACTTACAGTAGTACCCAAGTCTGTAGTGTGGAATCTATCAGGTTTACTGGTGGATTCTTTAGGTGTTTTTTGAAATACAATATTTTGATTATCTCTATTTTCATCTATTGTTACTTCATTCCAGGTATTACCATACTCATCGGTAATTAATACAGGATTGTATCCTTGTTTTTTAAGAATATTAGTTATAGTATTTTCATAAAAAAGGGCAGTATTTACTAAGTTTTTTTCATTTGCTTCTTTTGCATTTTCTATATTTGTATAATTACCTGCACTTTCTATTTTAACAACAGTATTTCCACTAGGAAATAATACTTTCTCATATCCTTTCTTAGCACTATCTTGAATAATAGCTTTAATAAAAAATGTAACCCAGTTGTTATCTTTGTTTAGAAGTTGTAGGAATTGGTTATCAGGAATATTTCTAAATTTTTCTCCTAATTTTTGATTATCTTCTAAAATGTTTCTTTCCCTTCTATACTCTTCTAATGTAATTCTACCCTCATCTAACGCTCTATTTAAGTTAAACATGTTTGTAGAAAAAGTATCTAAAGAAGATTTGGTTTGTTTGGTAATTAAATCATCTAAATCTCTACCTTTCTGAAATAAGTCCGATTGTAGTTCTAGTATTCTACGAGTTTTAGTAGGAGTACCTCCTTCTGTTTTTTCTATTTGATTGTACTCATCTTCAAAAAACATTTCTCCTTCTTGGGGTACTCTATATATAACTTTACCTCCTATAACTTGTTCATCACTCCTAAACCAACCTATTCCATTATCAGTACTAAATTGGGCATGACCTTTAATACTAGGGGTAATAGCATTTTTTCTTACAGACTTAGTATTATCTTTTATAAACTTTTTAAATCCTTCTATATCTTGTGTAGAGCCAAGTATATGAATTTGCTCTGGTTCAAATACAACTAATGTATTTCCTTTTTCTTGCTGAAAATCTACTCCTATAACAGAGTCATATTTACCATCTTTTTTAATATTTCTAGGATCTAGTACTTTACCTTTATTATCAGAATCCTCATAGTCAATTGGAATAGAAGTATTGTAAGGATTTTTAATATTTATAATGGCTTTTATAACACCACCATACTTCTTAACTGCAAGATTTAAATTTGCGGCATATTCTTCATTATCTGTAAAAAACGTTACATCCCTATCTAATCTTTGCAATTTTGGATAAACAGTACCATGATAAACAATATCCTTTACTTTACTATCAGGAAATATAGTATCAAGATATTGAGAATATTGTTGTTGATTTCCAATAGAAGCTAATTCAGGATTAGATTCAAATAATTCTGGCACTCCTCGTTTTATAGAAATACCTTGTGGTCTTTCTTCTACTAATTGCCCTGGAATAGCTATTTCATTTTCAGTATAATTAGTACCACCTGGAACTGTTAAGTTTGAATAGTATTGGGTGTTTCCACCACCATCTGTTTGAAAATCTTCTTCATCAAAAAAAGGATTTTCTTCAAATTTTTCTTTAGCAGTATTAATCTCAATAGTAAAACTATATTGATTGACAAAATCTAATAATTTTTCTTCTACTGTATTGCCCTCAGAATTTTTAATTAATTCTAGTTGTTCTTTAGGTACACCTAACCCTTGTATTTTATTCCATAAAACATCTTTACTAATAGACTTATTCTTCTCCCATTGTTTAATCTTATCTAAATTTTTTACTATCACATCAGTTGCCTTTAAAGAGTATTCAACATTTTCTTGTGCAGGATTAAGATTCATTTTTCCTTTACCATACATAACAAATTGAGTGAGTTGTTGTAAAGTAATGTTAGGAGATATAGCTGAACTAAATACTTCAGGAATATTAAATAGTTTCTTTAAATAGTCAGAAAGTTGATTAAAGAAATCTTGTATTCTTTCTAATAATGTTTTATCCTTTTGTTGGTCTAGTTCTCCTTGTACAGCCAAATCTATTGCTCTTGCTATGTATTCATGATCATTATTTTGATTTGTACCATAAAAATTATCTACATAATCAACTACACTTTTATTGTTTTTAGCTTCTTTGAGGAGATTTTTATACAATGTTGGATTAGTCTTCTCTATTTGTAGTAAGAAAGGATGTGTAAATATTTCATGGATGGCTGAAGTTTTATTAGCTTTCCCTTTAACTAAATATGCTTTTTTAGTTTTAGGGTCAAAAAATGCAGGTTCATTAGTGTACTCAGGGAACATAGCCCTAGCATCTTCTTCTGATACTAAATCAAAAGAAATATTAAATCTTTCAGATAAACTATTAGCAAATTCTTCTAAGACAGCATCTTGCTCTGCCTGTAAATCTATTTGTTTTTGATATTGAATACTACCACTTGCCTTTTGGAATGGTAGTTCATCAGGGTCAAATACTGCATCATACATTACACTATCAGAAAAAGCTGATGATCTTATAGGTTTAACTTCACTTCTAATTAAACTTCTAGGGTACTTCTTAGCTACTTCTTTAAGTTTAGCTATTTTAGTATTTATAAGAGCTTGTTCAGTGTATTCTTTTTTATCTTGCAATACTCTTGCTGTAACACTCTCAATACTCTCTTTTAAAGTTTCATTAGTTTGAGTTGGTTGGATGCCTCCTCTTTTTTCTAAAGTAATCTCAGGTTTAACCAACTTACCATACTTCTGGTCCAGTATAGAGTTAATACTATTAATAAGTTTTTTAGTAGAATATGGAACATCTTCATCATATTCTAATCTAAAGTTATTTCCTGTTAAAACAATACCTAATTCATTATGATGATATGCTAAATCATCAACAATAGAAGCTAGATTAGGTTGTACTGAATCAATCTTTCTTAAAGAAGGATATTTGGTAAAAGACACTCCAAGCAATTCAGATTTTTTATCTTCATTAATTTTTTCCGAAGCATCCCATACACTCCCAGAATGAGCATCAATATTAGAAGCCCATAATATATCTTCTGATTTAGGATAAATTTTAAATTTAATTTTACCACCTCTTCCTTCTAAATGACGAATAGTTTTACCAATAGGTTTAGTAAAAGCAGAAATAGCAAATTTACCTCCAGCTTTTTCATTGTCTTCTATATGTTGTAATAGATTTTGCATCATAAGATTTACATCAAATAATGAATAAGCTCCTACAACAGAACAAAATTCTTGACCTCTTGAATATATCTCTTCAGGGTTATATTGAATATTATTTACTTTTTTCCATTCTTCTATAATTTCTTTAGATTGCTCATATTCTCTGTTTTTTTCTATAAAATTAAACACAGAATTGTGTAGATAATTATTCCAACCTGATAGAAATTGTTCTTTTGTTAGTTCATATGTAGTACCATTCCAACTATCAAAATAAAATTTGTCTTCTTTAATATAATATCTACCTGAATCTATTACATAAAAATCATTTAGTGGCTTATTTCTATTATATGTTTGTATTTTAACTTTATTCAAATCAATATCTTTAGCACTTTTAACAAGTTCACTAATATGTTTACTTGCCTCAGCATATGTACTAAACTTCTGATTATCCGGTGTAGTATATTGTACTTCATATCCGGGCAATATAAGTTTAGAATTAGAATAAGCTAAAAGGTCAGATAAATCACCTATTGTCATATTATCCGGCAATTTGTCTATTTCAACTTCTCTTTGTTTAAGTAGATCTCTAACAAAAGATTTAATTTCTTTAAGAAGTCTTTTAAGTAGAGATATTAATTTACCATCTTTAACACTATCTAGTTTACCAGCAGTCATTAAACCTAATAATTGTACAAGAGCTTCTTCTTGTTGTTCTTCTAAAGTATACCTTGGTAAACCAGAGACAGCCATTTCTTTAGTACCATACCTACCAAAAGGTTTTTCTACATTGTTGTTATCAATTACACTCCACATACCATCTGACATCTGAAATATAGTATAATCCCCTTTAATATTATAATCCCTCTTAACCCTATCTAATACTTCTTTGCCTCTACCATATTCGAGTTCTTTTAGTAGGTTTTGGTATAGTTGAGGATTTGTATTTTTTATAACTCTAATAATAGGATGTCCTAATATCTCATGTATAGGTGTATCTAAAGTAGCATAAGCTAAATTTATTACAGCTACAGTTTGTTCATATTCATCTGCTGTACCTTGGTCTAATTTACCTTTATATTCTTTAGTCCTATCAAATTCAAATCTTACAGGAATACCTATTCTATCAGACATTCTTGCTGCTAAATCTCTGATAGTTTTTTCAGAAGCTACAAATTCTTCTATTTCTCTATCTTGTAGTAGTTGATATAGAACATTTGATTGATTACTATCAACCCAATTTTTAAACTGTTCCATATCTTGTTTAGAACCTAATTGATTAATTAAATAATCTAAAGCTGTAGCATGAGAAGGTCTTCCTAATTCTTTATAATACTCAATAGTTTTACCTTTAAGATTATCTAAATTATTTAAAATTTCTTGTCTATATTCTTGTTCTAAATTAGTATAATCTTTACCTAAAAACCAATCCATAAAAGCAATAGTAGCATTATCACCTTCAAATCGTGGTTTAAAATCTTGCCAATTAATAGGATTACCTATTGCGTTATATTTTCTAAACGATTCTAATAAACCTAATTTTTTATCTACTCTAAAAGCTGTAATTACATCTTTATTATCTTTATTGGTAAATATGTTTTTTACAACTGTTACATTACCTGATTCAGTTTTATTACCTAATTTAGAGTATAATTCTATAGTATCTAAACTATCAAGATATTCAGAATATAGTCGTTGAGCTTGCTGTTTTTGTTGTGGAGTTATTTGAGTACTAATAATTTTAGGTTTATCACCTGTATTATCAATTCCTATTTCTAATAATTTACTATCTAAATACTCTTGATGTTGTTGAGGAAGTCTTGCAAATTTACCTTCTTGCCCAATTCTAAAATCTCCAATTTTAATTTTAGAAAATTTAGGTAAGTCTTTCTTTATTTGAGCTATTTCATCATCTATAGTCTGTTTAAATAATTCAAAATTACTATCTGTCCAATTAGTACCATAAGCACGCATTGTAGATATAGGATAAGCATTATTTAAACCTCTTATTACAGCACTTGTTGGATTAGAAGTGCTTCCAAAATGAATTGGTTTATCTGTTTGAGATTTGTATTTTTTGTAATACCAACTATTTTTATCTACATTTTCTTCAGTAGCGGTAGGTCTTGAAGTTCTTTCAGCATTATCTGTAAATAAATACATACTATCTGTATCATTTTGTACAGACTGTCTTGTATAATTAGAAGTTAATATTTCTATATTATTTTCTTGTTCAAATCCAAGAGCTTCATATACAGCATTAGCTAATTCAGGATTAGAATCAAATAATTCTGATACATCTTTTTTAATTTCAATATGTTGAGTTTGTTGTTTATTAATAAATTCTTTAAATCCTTCTATATCTTGTTTAGAACCAAGAATATGAATTTGTTCGGGTTCAAATACTACTTTTTGTACAGTAATATAATCTACAATTCCTGTTTTATTAAAAAGTTCTTTACTTGAATTAATATATAATCCATCATACCCTAAAGATTGTAAATGATTTTTTACTTTTTCATAAGCATCAACAGTCCATTTATAGTCAGAAACCCAGTCATTATCCTTGTCTTTTTCTGTTAATATATTTAATTTATCAACCCAAGTTTCATTTTCCCATTCTTCTGCTTGAATTATGTATGGGTTTTTTATGTTAAGTAATTCTTCTGATACACTGCCTTTTTTTAAGGGTGCACTTCTTCTGATAAAAGCATCTGTTTCAGCATCTCCTGTTAGTTGTTCTTTTATAGCATCATAATCTTTTTCCGCATATTGACTAGCAACAATATTTTTAGAGGAAGAAAAGAAAAACCCCAAAATAGAATTTGGATTTCTATCTTTATATTTAGTTTTATCTACAAATCTTTTAAAAGGATCTTTATTTGTTTTACCACCATGATAAACAATATCTTTTACTTTACTGGTATAATTATACTCTCCACTTGAAGGGTTTTTAATAATACCCAAACTTACTCTTGCTATGTAAT